>JAAUYG010023122.1_pt1 | contig 13141 bp, 7 predicted proteins | sample 7278091 | NCBI WGS metagenome assembly JAAUYG01 (sample SAMN14350201, study PRJNA611818) | marine sediment metagenome | isolation source: surface marine sediment (0.6m) | place: French Polynesia: Moorea | collected 2018-08
GCGGGCCTTATAACATTTAGCGAAAAAGTATACTTTTATAACATTTAGCGAGGCTTATAACATTTAGCGTTAAGAGTTCCTAACATTTAGCGAGGCTTTTAACATTTAGTATCGTTTTAACATTTAGCGTTAACATTTAGCGAAGGTTTTAATATTTAGCGTTGTTTTAACATTTAGGGTTGCAACAATCACTTTCTATCCCAATTTTATACGCCCATTTGAAGCATAACTTCAAACACGAAAAACGAAATCCATAACAACAAAACCAAAGATTGCATTTAGATGGTTCAATGTCCCTTTAAATGATACCTACTTTTGGCCAGTCATCTATTTCTATCCTGAGGAATATATACGCTGGCAGAGCTAATGGTTTATTTGAATGCTTCTAGAATCTAGATCTTAGTATTACTGATACCGCTATAGATCAGAACCCAGCGATACATTTTGCTGGATATTCTTGGTCCTTAAGGTGGAAAAGATCTTTCATTTCTGCTTACCGAGCTTTAAAATAGAGTCAAACGTTTATCTCACATATTCAGTTAAAACTTCAATTTAGAAGCTGCCTTCGATACAACCCCAACCCCGCTGCCAAATGTATATTTAAATTATATTCAAATCTTTGATTTTTATGATATTCATTGCATGTAATGTCCATGTACAGGGTGTTTAGTAGTGTATATGTATTGTATATTTTTGCATAATAGTATGTGGCTATAAATTAAAAAAAAATTCTTTTTTATTCAAAAACATAAATATTCATACCACCCAAGGCATATACACTATGCATCGAATTTATTGTGAAACGTTATGGAATTCCTACTTCATTGTGTGGCACAGGTGATCTAGTGCCTATGGCCTCCGGGGTACCAGGACAGAGTGTTCCTCAGGTGGAAGCGAGTTTTACCACCGATAAGTGTAACGGTAGTGGTCACGTAACGATTGTTACATGGGAGTCAATGCCCATCTAAGGCAGAGTAAAAACAAAAACCGGCTGGCAATACAATTTTACATCTTACAGGATTGTGTTGCATTAGTTCACATTATATGGGTAGGTAACGTAATGTACTACTTCATGTTTGCCTGATTCCGGCAAACCTACAGCAGTGTATGGCAGGGACTGCGACAATATATAAAAGGATCGGAATCCATCAGCCAAAATTGCATTCCTATCGATCATGTTATTAATAGTTAAAAACGTTTCTTTGCAGCCATCACATAGTGGAAATCGCCGACCTGTCTTGAAGACATTTATTGACCCATTAAAATTTGATTGGAAAACCCATTAAATGATTTTTTTGTCTTTCTATTTTTTTCGAATACCTCCTAATGCTCGCTTAATGCACCGCAATTTCTAGGGCATTGGACTGCCATTAGTAACTACTTGATACCGTAAAGTTTAATAAGTACATTGTATGGGCAGAGTAAGTAGTGGTAGATTTTGGTAGTTGTTGTTAATTGGTGCCGCCCCTGTCATAGGTGTATTTTACCTGCTGTTGTAGACCGGTGGTGTGTGGTACTGATGTACATGAAAGGAAAACAACGCAGTGCAACTGTTACGCTGTTGCATCCTAAGGACATGTAAAACATGTATTGTATCCCGGCTGCTTTATTTCGACTTCCAGTTTTCATATAGACCATGTCATAATTATTGTCATTACATGTACTTTCACGATCTACAACGCCTTACCAAGATGAAACCAATGTTACTTGCTACCAAATTTGGCTCCGTCTTTTTTTTTTTTGGGGGGGGGGGACTCTACGATTTACGTACATGTATACCCACTACTTTAACACCATGAAACAGTATACTAATGACTCTTCTTCAGCGTTCCTCGTCTGCCGTTTTCTAGACTATGATACTTGGCCTTCCCACTTCGACACTTGTCTTCAAGTCTGAGCTACCATCAGCCGATGGCGCGTTTCTTATGGACACAGGAGTAGAGTGTGAAGGACAAGGTTACACTAATTGTCGGCGGAGACAAAGCATTGCCATACAGTCAGGTTGGTGCTACAAGTGTCACTTGCGATGGCCATTAAATAAGATTTGCATCCGTCGTACACAACAGGATACCTATAAGACTTTCTTTCAGCAAATTTATTATGGTGGAAACTTCTGCACAGCAGCCTTTCAGCACCCATTCAAGGCTGCAGTGTTCTGGCTGATATCAATAAATCAACTTGCGAGTTGGTCAGCATCTGCTTGAAAATGCAATAAGATATTCGCAGAAAAGATACAATATTGACTAGAATATTACACTTCAGTTAATACACCACGCTTTTCATGTGTTTCAGTTATTGACATATTTATGGAATGCTATTGAGGTTGACAACATAAGAGCTCTGTTGATTTTTAATACCCATGCTTACAGTTTGTAATATAAAGCATAAAACAATTACTAATATGTAAGTATCCGGCGTAGCAAGCCCTTATTGTATAGCACCATGAGTCTCACTGCAGCAGAAAAAAATATAAAAGATATTCAGGTAAGTAACAGCAGAGCTAACTTAAACGCGTTTTCTCTGAAGCTGTCATGCTGATCAGAGCGAATACCTTAATACATCCATTTTCAATTTTGTGGAAAGGTTTGTCCACCACATAGTTACACCGCGTTTTTCGTGTTTTGGAACTGTATCATTGTATGTGCGTTTTGCCCTTGACTTGACATACGACCCCTACCTGCGTCACAAATTCTAACCCTAATCGCCACATAAATCGCTTCCAATTTACTTCAAACCTGTTTTGGATTATTATCGCAGTGGTCTCACCAATTAGGAATCTTTGTCCTGTTACTTAACACAGGAACCTTTGGAAATGAAAAAGTTAAAATGCTACTCACGCAAATCGCGCCAAAGTATTTCAAACAACCCCTGAACTTTTATCTCAATCCTCATAAAATACTGTTTTAGACTTTTAACATTGGTGTTTACAGATGTCACACAGGGATGTATCTCGTAAACGGACCAAGCAAGGTCATTTATTACTATTAAAAACCAATAGGAAATTATATATTGGGATTCCAAACGCACCATTACATCTTAACATGAGTGACCTTGAAGGTCACAGTCACTCAGATTTGGAAGACTTTTATGCTGAGATTGGCCATGCATGTATGTTGCTATTAAACACCAGTAGGAAATGATGTATGGGAAGTCCAAATGACTGTGTTAGGTTGACTTTGATTGATGTTGAAAGGTCTTGTTCAAGGTCACTCAGTTCTGAAGGCTAATTCAGTTCCTGAATCTCGTATATGAACTGAATTAGGCCATATATTACAGTTAAACATAGTAGGAAGTCATGTATAGGGCATTCAACCATTAGATTCGACCTTGGGTGACATTAAAGGATCACCATCAATAGTATTGATGGCAGTCTTTGTAGGTTTATATCTCGCAACACAAGCAGATTTAGACCATTTATTACTGTAAACACAAATAGGAAATAATATATGGGGTGTCTAAATCTTTCAAGATTTGAGCTTACATGACCTTGAAGGTCAAGTTCGAAGTCACGCAAGATTTAAACCTTTACATCCCAGAAAGGAGTACCACGGAACGCTGGACGGACTTCATATACTGAGACTCCAAATGCCGACCAAATGTACCAGGAATAAGGAAAATAAATGAGAATTGCTAGCAGTCCATGAATAATGCTAGCAGCCTTTTAACAAATTTCGTCGATGTGGCTCCTCGATTAGCCCTCCCCAAGATGTTTGCAGTTATTTTTCATTTACTTTTCAGAATTCACAAGTGCACTGAATACCCCCAAATTGAACTTGACACATAAAAAGTACCTATAAAACTTACCATGGAGGCCAAAATATTAGTCGGTTTCGCTTTATGATTAGCCGTTTCCAAAATATTTACAAACATTCATTTCCTGTTATCTACGATGTTAAATCATTTTTTTTTCTTAACTTTTAAAATTTCAAAATTTCACGAGCTGCGTTAAGAGGGAACTATCCATAAAATGGTTTGGTGTGAGTATCATAAGTGTAGATGGAATAGCGGTTTGAGAGTCATATTGTTGGGAAACTCCTCCGTTGTCCACGGGTTAACTCAAAAATTACATTGAAGCACCAACCCTCAAAAGTACCAAAAGTAACATTTGGGAAGCCCAACCTTTGTCCGTTTCCGGTCCAAATTAACTCAACATACCTACACCCGCATACACCCTACACCCGCATGCACCACAGAATCCAACTTGCAGTCGGAGATATGACCATGAGTGGTTGAAATCCGACTATAAGCCTGGTTCCCCCCCCCCCACACACACACACACACTGCATCCTTTATTACACACTTTACGTAAGACTGGATAGAGTTTCATTTTTTTTTTCATTCTTTTTTTTTAGTTTTTATCATATTCCTCCTTTTTACTTATTTATAAATTTTGTAATTGAAACTTGTTTTTAGTAACACAAATGCAAGATATGTGTATATGTGAAAAGTTTTAACAGGGGCAATAGCACAACCCAACAGCCTCTCTTGGCGAGGCGCCTGAGAGAGGAATGATCCGTCTCATATTTTAGAATAAAGGCCTATAAAATATTAGAGCAGCTATAGCTGAAACTCGAGCAGTCGAGTCGCGGGACAGCGTGCTGCATACCGCCTCCAGGCTATAGCCCTCAAGGTCAGTGTCCCATTGCTTTTTTTCTCGGGGGAAGACTATCATTATTTATGTTCCTCACAATAGCCAGCGCATCTGGTATGTCTCACCCAGTAATAATACGACCCAGACACCGGTTTCTGCCTATTCCTCACGTATATACATGTATTACTGTTAGTGCCTGCTTGGGTGATCGATCGCTATACTTTGAACAGTTAACTGCTCTTCTAGCATATGGGCGAACCTCATGACACACACATTTTTTTGTATTTATATGCCTGACTTGTTTAATCGCACCATGTCTTTCCGGGATGAGTGTTTGCTTTTGTCCTTCTTTGTGTATGCCCTTGTGTCTATAAGCAGAATATCTTCACAAATATAACTAATGAGCTCTTTTTTGGTTGGGAGCAAATTTTGCACCCAGGGAGACATTAATGTAGTAACTGGAGTAAGGATTGGACCGCAATTTTATCCCAAAAGATGTTATAAGCTACATGCACAATACTGGCTTTGTAAGTGGCTAGAACAGCTCAACATTTATTGTTGGACAGTACATGTACATATAGTTAGCTAGCACTGGCATAACGCACTTACAACTGTATTATAGTGCACGTAATAATCAACGCCTCCAATTGGATCCTGTTACAAAACACGGCCCAGGGCGATTCTGTTGATGGCTTAAAGATTATTTGAGCGCAGTGTGCGTAAGTTCATCTCCCGTCTGAATTTCGTATGCGAAACCCCAGTGTATACTATATATCTTTATTTCCTCCAATTAAGATTGAAGAGTACAATTTTACACACACACAAAGTACAAAGTGAATCATCCAACAAGTAGATTGGTCGTTCTTGCAAAAGGATTCGTGCCCGCATGCGCAATAGTCATAATTTGGGCATTTTGTTCCATGCCTCCATTTGTAGATCGGGGAGGGGAGGGGGGGGGGTGTAGGCTTATAGTCGGCTTTCAACAATTCATGGTCATATCACCGACTGCAAGTTGGATTCGGTGGTGTATGCAGGTGTATGCGTGTGAGTTAATGTGGACCTGTCTTGTTTGGGCCGAACGATCTACGCCCGAAAATTATCTGTAGATCGGACATGATCCTTAATAGTGTTGCAGAGAACCGTTCGCCACATATCTGGGGCAAGTTTTTTTATAGTATACACATCAAAAGATTCGATTATATGCGACCAGAGCCTTCCTCTGTTAGTAAAGTACTTTGGGCAGCCTCCCAAGAAGAGAGACGCACTGGATATTATCTGGTTGCACAAGTTGCAAACAATCATATTATTTGGGATTAAACGCACCAGCTTACGAGAAACGTGAATTCTTTAAGAAATGCTGGTTCAGCTAAAGACACAATGCACAGTGTACAGGGTGTGAGCGGATTATTATGTATGAATGGAAACAGAATGAAAAGCTTCGTCGCATGTGGTACGTCTTTCCCATTCGAGATATAGATGCTGCTGTATGCACTCCACAATACCTTGCCAGATATTTCACTGGGTAAAGTACATCGGAGAACGTCATCATGAAAATGTTCAGGTAAACTATACCGGCGGAGAATGTTGAAAATGTGTGGGATGAAACCAAAAGCACTCCTCGCTATCATATCGCTGGCAATAACTTCGCAGCCTAATGTTGAACAGAGTCGTGACATATCTGTCGCTGGCAGTGTTGCATAGCATGTACAGTAAACCCAATTTTCTACAGTCTACCTCGGGACAGATACTTGGAAATCCTGCGAGGGCTCTACATATATCAGACCGTGACTCCTTATTGGAAGCCGCTTCACAAGTATCACCACAATAACGATGGGCTCGTTCTCTAGTAAGAATATCTGAGTCAGCCATGGAGTGCCATGACTCGCAACCAGCTACGCAGTTTTCTAGCCTTTTCAGCATGCCCTTTTTATCGCTTCATTGTGTTTCAGGTTCGTGTGAAGTAGAACACCAAGTTCCTCACACACTTCCCTGACTGTGCTTGAACCAAGTTTCCAGTCACGAAGCTTTGCGTTTATTTGATGCTTTATTTTACTCTCACCAAACACTAAACACTGCATTCTGACGGATGAAATTTATACCGACATGTAGTGGCATGTTTATGAGCAATATCCATCATGCAATGCAAGCCATTTTAGCCGGAGATCGAATAAAACATTATCAGTGTGCGAAGGTACACCGCAGTAAAGGCTTTCTGTGACTAAACCATACTGTGACTCCGTGCACTTCTTGTGCTAGGTCTCTACCTTAAAATAAAAAGAGTGTTGAACATAATCCTCTTCACGTACAGATATATAGATTGGTTAAATGTTGCGCTAAAGTTGCCCCACGAAACATTAAGTGTGCGGGTCTCGAGTTTTACCCTGTTTAAAACATTTTATAGAACGCCATATTTCAGTAACTTTAATTTCTTTGCACAGAATAGCGGTGTCCTTTTTAGAGAGTCCTCATACAGTTTGGTTTGTGATGCCTTTACCGCTATTTCATGATGAGCTAAGAAATACGGGTCATTTTAGGGTCATTTTAGGTGTATATAAATCTTCAACATAGTTTGCCCACGACTCGCGAATTTCACGGGGCGAATCTACTTCGTCAAGCTGTCGATTCTGTTAATGGCTCCCATAGGCATGTTCTACACATCGCTAAAGCACTAAAGCTAAAGGCAGAATAGTACAAAATCTTAGGAAGAAGCGATGTTCTCCGCCTAAAGGTTCCACTGCGAAAACCTTTTCATGCTTTTTTTTTTTTTGCCTTTCTTTTCTATCGCTATCATCATATGTTTCCCTTCTTCCAAGTTTCTTTATCGTTTTTGGCTTTCTTGTTATCCCAGCTGTGCATTTAAAGACAGCAACAGAGTCCATCGTCAAAAAGACTCCCAGTGGCACTTACGCGTTCACTACCGAAAGTCAATACTCATCAATAATTAAAATCTGTGTTTCCGCAAGGAGTGACAGGGGGCCGAAACACCTCTCATCAGGGCCTTCATACGTAGAGAGAAAGCCCACTGTATCGCCTCTAACAATCACCGAGGAAGAATACAGCTTTACGCTACGACAGAACCTCATTATTCCAGTTTTATTTCGCACGTGTTCTTCAGGGACCCCAAGCGAGCTCTGCCGGTAGATTTACCAAATTGTGGCGGTTATATTGCAGACAAGGGAATGGATTTCTTCCGGGCATGGTCTGCGTGCGGCGTGAAATGGAAGTTGGCTGGGAAAGAGTGACATGTTGTCGAGGAGTCTGTACACGTTCATGTCCTAATGATATAATTTGTCAGTCATTAATAATACATGATACACAACTCGCCGTGAGGCTGTGGCGGTAAAACTTGGAAAGACAACGCCTATTACTGTAACAGGTATATGACTATGTAGCAATTAGGGGTTACTTCTTATCAGGCGATTTGTTGTGTACCGCTCCATCTCCTTCGTCTCCTCCACCTCCCCCTACTACTACTACTACTACTACTACTACTACTACTACTACTACTACTACTACTACTCTACTACTACTACTACTACTACTACTACTACTACTACTACTACTACTAATGCTACTACTGCTACTCATGGCTACAATAGCAGTAACAGTAATAGTAGTAGTAGTAGTAGTAGTAGTAGTAGTAGTAGTAATAGTAGTAGCAGTGGTAGTAGTAGTAGTAATAATAATAATAATGTACTAGTTGTAGTAGTAGTAGTAGTAGTAGTAGTAGTAGCAGTAGTAGTAGTAGTAGTAGTAGTAGTAGTAATAATAATAATAATAATAATAATAATAATAATAATAATAATAATAATAATAATAATAATAATTGTAGCAGTAGTGACGGATATCGGAAATGGGGTGTTAACATTATTGTCAGTGTAAGAGTCAAACTGTTGTATCGTACTACTCTGTGCCGTACAATAATAAAATTTCTGGTAATATATTCTACCAGACCTTGTCCACCATGCAGATTTACAGCGGAACAACATCATTTCCGCTCTAAGTAAACCCGGTAACTCCGGTAAAGTTGGGTCGCCCTCCCACCACCACCCAACGCAAGGTTAAATTGCTGACAGCTGTCCTTGGACGAAAATTGCCGCGCAGTTGAATTGTACACAGCGCAGCAAAACAACCACTAAATTAACAATGGCAATTCAAATTTGCTAATTTTTCATGTCACCAATGGTCCTCCGAGTCTCGTTTTAGGTAATAAGACACCTCGAGCTTTTCGCATGGAAAGGGAAGCAGCCGCCAGTCACATGATTTCCTGTGCGGACTTTTGTAGCCCAACACAAGGTCACATGGGCGTGGAAGATGCTTGGACACCAAACTTGGGTTGGGGAGTGTCACGTTTGTTGTAGTTGACAGACATATCCCCCGGTGTTACTCTTACGACAGTGGATGCGTGACTACCAACATGGGCATGAGCTAGTGCACCCTAGTGAGCTGTACTTGTAACGTCAGATGTTCAAACTGGTGAAATGCTTATGTCAGCATAATTGACAGAAGGATTACACGGACAATGCAGTTGTATGAAATTTTGTGTGAACACCTTAACCAACATAATCGTATTCACTGCGTTTAGTTTGTAAACGAATTATTCCAGAACCTCCTACGTTAGGAGCCTACCAGTATCCAAAACGTTGGAGGTAAGGCTAAAATAGAACGCCCTTTCTTGTCAAAACAACCAACCAAATACCAGGTTCTTATAAGTGTACGATAAATAAATTTAATTACCGACAGAACAATCGTTAAACCATTACGTTGTTTGGGGAAAACTCATGTAACTTCATATCACTGCCACCATGTCATGCGGAGTTTGGAAAGGGAAATGCTTGTAATTGTCAGCCACATCTTGTTGAGAGTACAGGGTTGGTTCTTGTGGCATTAAAAAAACATGTATATCCAATTTTATCCTATTGTGTCTTCTCCCTGGTGGCTATTTACCTCCATTATGAAACTGCAGGACGTTAACCCTTAAACATGCTGTAGCCAGCAGGCCAAGTGCGCTTGTGCCATCTCAACATGGTCTAAGTGTCCACTATCTTTCCAGCGTCAACTCGAAGTGGCACCAGACCTATATATACGTGCATTATTGATGTGTACACATTCCTTTTCTCTTAGAAAGGTCTGGTTGGCGATTAAAATGACCACCAATTGTGTGTGGACGCTGCCACATAAAAGTCGAATACGAAAGCTTAATGTGCCAAATGGAAATTTTTAGCAGGCAGAGCGAAAGTCAGCAGACGTAAAAGAAATATAGACCAATGTATGACGGCAGAACACTTCATTTGTAATTATGGGCTTTATAAAACAAACTATCCTCACGGAGACCATCCTTGGGTCCAGAAGGAGCCCGAATCTTTGCAAAAAGGTAATCTTTAAATACAGGTTGTTTTAAATAGCAGATTGAACAGCACCCCTTTCCTGTTCACTCATAAAAATGCTGCCCTGCATATACAGAAACCAATTATTTGGATTTCGATTTAAAGTTGACGTTGACCTACTAAGATCTACTCAAAACCCGACATTCGGATAAAAGTCTACCCTTTCTAATCTTTCAAATATCACCGAAGAGGCGTTTACGTAGGACCACTAATCGTAGAGCAAAATGGGAGTACATGTAACTCCGTGCCCATAAAACATAAGCCTTTCTGATGAGCGACATTTTGCTCACAGAAGCGTAAAGACCCGTGGACCTGTTGTTACATATTGACGCGGGGAACCTCGGCCACCTAGATATAACAGCACACCGCATACATGTATTTACAAGCCAACAAAGCCTGGTAAGCACCCAGATTATGACGCTGACCAGTTGCCGGTGTTGATTGCCTTCTCTACTAGTTAATGAGACGCAAAACGGGCGGCACTGAAGGGAGAAAGGGGCTTGTGCGTTAAATCCTTTACATATATGAAGAGAGTCACTGATGTTGCTTTATTGGCTGTGGTCACCGCATAAGGCACTGTGATAACCCGTGATTGGAGCGAATGCACATAAAAACGTAGCCACCTAAAAATGTTTCACACCTAATGTATTCTCAACCCCATTCGCGTCACATTATTACATTAGATAGATTCGTCCCTTTCCACACCCAATAGTTGTAAACTTTTTTGGTTAATAACATAAATTTTAACTACAAAACCACCTTGTTTGCTATCCACATATGATACTAAGGCTGTGAGGTGAGTAAAAAAAGCAGCCTTTTACTACAATAAAACTTATTCACAGATTGATGTAATGTTACATATCTTATGATAAGTTGTATGCAGTGTCCAATTGTTATATTAAGGTCTCATTGAAGAATTAAAGATTTTTGCAGAAAGCAATCTTTCACACACAGCCACAAATATTATATGGCTTGCATAAGTTGGGAAAGGGGGAATCCGTGGCCTACTACTACTACTACTACTACTACTACTACTACTACTACTACTACTACTACCACTACTACTACTACTACTGGACTTGACTATGATGGGGGTGGGGGTGGGTGTTGGTGCCACTATATCGTGATACTAATACTAAGATATTAATATTCGTTCTATAACTACTACACTGACACAGTTACACAACTACCAATGGACTTGCTACCGATTTTCTACTAATAAGTACTACTACCAGTGCTACTACCACTAGTACGTGACAGCCCTGTGGGCTCCCCACCAGAGTGGATGCCGATGCGGAGTTTGAGAGTATCATCTGGTCTATGCTGAAGCCGGAAGCTCTTGATCGCCGACAGCAAGTGAAGCGACATGGACGCTATCTCCCCCGCGTGCTGGTCGCCATTGGTGATGGGAAGGCCGCTCACTACCATGTAGGCATCCCCGATCGTCTCGACTTTGTACACGTCATAGTGACGTATGATCGAGTCGAACAGCGTGTATAGGTCGTTCAGCAAATCCACGACCTAGTACGTGGCAAAGGAAAGAGGCGGTTAGGTGTGTAAGACGGTTTACCAATTGGCGTTAGAATATTATTCAGTGTGTAACACAAGACGGTTTACCCATTCATGTTAGAATATTGCCCAGTGTGTAAGACGGTTTACCAATTGGTGTTGGAATATTGTTCAGTGTGTAGGAGGTCTACCCATTGATGTTAAAATATTGTTCAGTGTGTAAGAGGTCTACCCATTGATGTCAGAATATTGTTCAGTGTGTAAGAGGTCTATACCCATTGATGTCAGAATATTGTTCAGTGTGTAAGAGGTCTACCCATGCGGGCATTGATGTTAAAATATTGTTCAGTGTGTAAGAGGTCTACCCATTGATGTTAGAATATTGTTCAGTGTGTAAGATGTCTACCCATTGATGTTAAAATATTGTTCGTTGTGTAAGATGTCTACCCATTGATGTTATAATATTGTTCGTTGTGTAAGATGTCTACCCATTGATGTTATAATATTGTTCGTTGTGTAAGAGGTCTACCCATTGATGTTATAATATTGTTCAGTGCGTAAGAGGTCTACCCATTGATGTTAAGAATATTGTTCAGTGCGTAAGAGGTCTACCCATAGGTGTTAGAATATTGCTCAGTGTGTAAGACGATTTACCAATAGGTGTTAGAATATTGCTCAGTGTGTAAGATGGCGGCATTAGAAATGATCCACATTATACAGATATTAAACTCAGGGGAGCGTAGATCAAGTTCCGGATTTCTGACGTAATCTTGACGTAATCAGTCTCTGTCCATACTTGCAGATGTAAAACAGTTTTATAAACCCAATAAAAAGGTAAAATAACTTTTCTTAATTCGAGGGTTTCTTGTCACCATTTCTCAAGGGTGATATAAGGAGAGTTTCTAATTTTGCACCACATGCTTGGCATTTTGCAGGGAAAACATTTGGACATCCAGCAACTTGGTAAGACTTGCGCCTTATGATGGAACGATGAAGTTACGAGAATTCTCTGGCATTCTGTTATCACTTGAAAGATACAGCATACGGCGACAGTTATGTGACGTCAACAAAATAAATCTTGAACGTTATGTTAGCCACAGAAATTCTAGAATATTTTGCGAACACTATTGTCACCAAACACGCCAAATTGCCATGATCGATCTCGTAAACAATTATCTGGGAAATGGTCTATTCAGGGGGCTTGTTCGTCAGTTCAGTGCTTTTTACATTTACTAATGATGACGCAAAATTATTTAATATCACATTTGTACACAATTTAAAGCAGGAGTTAAAATAATAAACAAGCCAATGCAATAATCCCATTCACAACAATCGGATACACACTCGGCACAACGCATTTTATGGGCGTGAGGAAAAAGTAGGCACTTAGTTTTTTCTTGCAATAACGTTGGTGTTGGTGGTAAACAGCAAGAGGTGTACGGGCATACAAACTACAGGGTCAATCATTAGCTGCAGGATCTATCGACATGGGTAGAGCGGCACTATGTCGTCTGAAATTATAACTAACTTTGTAGCCAATAACTCCTTTACCATGACAGCAACCACATCTTCCACGTAGTAGCCGAACAAAACAGGAGATAAAACTGAACCCTGTAGCACACAATTTAAGATTGCAAATTTGTCACTGGACGCA
>JAAUYG010003707.1_pt1 | contig 13137 bp, 9 predicted proteins | sample 7278091 | NCBI WGS metagenome assembly JAAUYG01 (sample SAMN14350201, study PRJNA611818) | marine sediment metagenome | isolation source: surface marine sediment (0.6m) | place: French Polynesia: Moorea | collected 2018-08
ACTACTACTACTACTACTACTACTACTACTACTACTACTACTTCTACTATTACTACTACTACTACTACTACTACTACTACTACTACTACTACTACTACTACTACTACTACTACTACTACTACTACTACTACTGCTACCACTAGTACTACAAAATATTTTAGTGGTTACTTATGACCGTCCACACAAAATTTAGCTCTTAAAATATTTGAACTTAAAAATTAAAAAATTGCAAAGACAAATAAAATAAAGACTGTTACCAATTGGGAAATAAAATGCCATTATCACTTGAACGGCTAATCGTAGAACGAAACCGATTAAAATTTTTAGCACAAAGCTACCACTACTTCAAAAGGCTAATTCTTTCGAACCAAAGTAGCAAACGTTTTAGACCTTCACTACGGCAGTCAAGGCTTATTTGGAAATGTAAAGTTTAAGCAAAGGTTGAAATTCAATAATGGGAATCGAAAAACTGCATGCAGTTATCTTGCGAGCGAATAATCATAGAGTGAAACGGATGAAAATGTGACCCTTCAGGGTAAGTGAGTCTTGTATGTAATCTCCAGCTAAACAGCCAAACATTTTATAAAGGTTTCCTGTAATAGTCCACACAAAAATGTGTTAGAATTTTACATTCTGCCTTAATATTATTCAATTGCAAATATCTCTGGAATGGATAATCGTAAAGTAAAAAGGACGAAAGTTTGGAGCTTCGGGGTAAATTTAAAATGTATGCAAGGAACGTTTGACCTTTGGCGCTTCAGTATCATTTTATGACCATTCGGTGTCATTTTCTGACAATCGACCTGCTAGTTTAAAATGGCAGTTTATAAAGCCAGTAGGGGAAAAATTTCGGCCTCTGGGGTTAGTAATGATGATGTAAGAAATCGCTGCTTGCATAGTAAAATGGGAAAAATGACTTCGCAAATTTGTAAATGGAATAGTAGTAGGGCACATTTGATCTCAGACAAACGCCCTTGGCACATCACCGATGTCAATTCTTTGTAAATAAAATTGAGGGTGATAAAAATTTAATTTAGTTGCCATAAGTATAAAGATTATGGAACGTATTAGAGGAATCGGAAAGCAGAAAATATTATCGAAGATTCTGCCTTGCTGCATCCTTAATGAATTTGAAACTCAGGTGTAGTGCTAAATTTGTATACAGTCCCTTTACAAGACGTGGAGCTCGACGGTACATGTATGTATATCCTTCTATTTCTATGCCTCGTGTTTATTTATAGTTGTATATTGGGTGACTAATAAACCCAAATGGGCTGGGTGCATCCTTTCTATGTACACTTTGTTGACATATATGGAAACGCAAGTCAATCTAATGAACAAGTGTCTACTATTCGGTTCACTATTCCGTAAATTACCCTGCATAAGTATTATTATACAGGATATATCTACTTTAGACCCTGGCAAGGCAACATCTTCTTGACATTCAAGATTAATCACCTCACAATTTATAACAGCACTGTGTAAAGTTGTTGGTTTTTTTTTTTTTTTTTTTCGCTACTGTGCCCAGTGGGAAATTCAATACTGGAATTATCTATTAAAAAGATAATGATCGTAGAGCGAAACGGACAGAAATTTGTGTTATGGGATAATTTTAACTCTGGATCCTTCATCGTGGTTTGGGTGTCTGTGCACTTCGGGGAAAGTAGATTTATTATTAATAAATGCTATATAGTTATGATTCTTTTACACACGAAAGTTTTATAAGGGTTTCCCTTGACAGTCCACATGAAAGTTGAAAAGTGTTTATACTTAGAAGTTGCCTTTTGTAATATTGAAATATAGCATTGTGGCGAATAGAAATTCGTTAAATATCGGTAATAGAATTATTATTATTAATTAGTAGTAGTAGTAGTAGTAGTAGTAGTAGTAGTAGTAGTAGTAGTAGTGGTAGTGGTAGTTGTAGTTGTAGTAGTGGTAGTTGTAGTGGTAGTGGTAGTGGTAGTAGTAGTAGTAGTAGTAGTAGTAGTAGTAGTAGTAGTAGTAGTAGTAGTAGTAGTATATTTTGTATCATTTGTGGTGTCTAGTGATGAGATAGGATAGGATAGTTTATTTGCAACCCAGGAGTTGACTTATACAAGCATCCATAGGACATGGTAAAATGCCAAGCTAAAACATGAGTGTTAAAACATGAGAAAATGTGTTATTGGGGATGTACTCGTATGTTATAGTTATTTCAATTCCTCTTTGTTTTCCATTTGCTGCGAAGCTGTGGATGGTAAGTGACATTGAAGTAACTGGGGAATTGCATTAATATAAGAATGACATAAGCCTTACTAGTATGTTTGTGTAATCTTAAACGAAAGTAATTTTATGCAGCTTTACAAGAAGGTTTTTAAAAATGCAAATACGTTTTAATGAAAGATCATGCCATTTGTAATATATTCATCACATTTTCATTGTCGGTGAATAGCACGCAGTGCCAAGTTTTATTGTTCGCATACCAACCGACGTTAAATATAGTTGGTCTTATCTTATTCAATCCACGAGATGAGATTGGTAGAGAAATATTATATAAAACACCAAGCATGTGCTAAAATACCTAAACCCAGGGAATGTTTTTGGAGCAGGGTACATTTCAGTTAGATTAGGGTTATTTTGTCACCTTTCATTTCACTTGTGACGAAATGAAATACTGAAACCACTAGCTTTCTGTGCCTCGTTAACCGTAGACGATGTAAAGACTAATTCCTCCAGCTAATTTAACCGACACTGGCCAAACATGAATGTTTTATTTACAGAAAAAAATGGCTACTGTGTTATTTTTGGTAATTTGGTGATTTTTTAAAACTATGGTACTTTTGGACTGAACAGGGGAGTAAGGCATTCATAAAAAATTTGTAACTTTGAATAATAGAGATTTTGAATTAATGTTTTGGTTTGGTGTTCTGTTTTCAGGATAGTACCCTTATCCTCGTGCTGTAAGTGGCAGATGCCATGACCCTGTATCCTACGCCTCGTGACGAGAACTGCTCTGGTGCATGGACATTGTACGAATACAATAGATACGTCGTAGTATTTCGCTTTTCCTGATGTCAATGGAAAATGGAACTGAGCTGGAAAATATTTAATCACATCACAGCTTTATAACCTGATGGGTGGTTTTATTTCTCCGCTATCTTCGATCTATGGATCCATTGCAAAATCATCTTCTTCATCTCTGGATTTCGAAGTTCTATTTGGACGTATTATTTGCGTTCCATAAATTTTTAAATCGCCGTTTTTTTATTTCGGTAAATTTGCCTGTGCTTGAAGCAAGCATATTGGACACGAACAGTAAGCCAAGACAACGAGCAATCTCTATATACAGTGCAACTGTAGCCGCATATCATAAAGATTCATTTTTTTTCGCGGGATGTATTTCTTTATGTTTAGAATAAACGCGACAGTGAAAGTATATACATGTATGTTCACTTTACGTTTACTCACATGACTTAACTGGTCCGCTTATATCTTGTTGACTTTATTACAGCCATCTTTGTTTGAGTGAGCACCTCATTTGTAGCAGGTTTGATTATGAAGCAGTTGAACAAGAACCCGTTGGATATACAATAAAATCTGTCTTTAAGACCACCTGAAAAAAATAGGGACACTCTGAGAATTAAGGACAGCTACTTAATTCAGTCCCCAGCCGTATGCAGTATGTGGTGGAAGTGTGTGGAGCAAATGCTGTGGATGCATAGGAAGTCCCTATCAGAGAAGTAGATATATAAATCCCGAATTCGCCAACACGTGGTTTCTTCCCTTGGTCACTCTCTTTCTCCACAGAGTGACTGGAAGTTCTCAAGCCTGAAGATTTTGGGGTGATACTTTATACATTGGGGGATTCGCATGCTTTGTGCCTTCTGTATCAATCGACTTAACTGGTATTTAAACATTAGAGACACAAGAATGGACTATACGAGGACTGACCACTCGGCACATTAGAATAAAGCCATAAAACCCAGGGTTGAAGTTTTCGAAAAGATTTAAGTCTGAGTTTTGACTTAAAAAGTCAATAATCAGAGCAATGTGATTGGCTGAGAATCTGACTTAAGTCAAAACTTAGACTTAAGTATTTTCTTCCAACATTCCAGCCCAGATTACAATCTGTTTTGGTATACGAACAGCAGTGATGAGTTATAGATCAAGCGACTTCAAACTGATCTCAAACAATCGGTCATGTGGTAACTACTCTACATAAGGGATACCTAAAAGACACAGTTGAATTCAACTCATAACGTGGAGACATTTCAAATTTTGTCAACAACAGATAACTGACAGGATCAGCAAGACATATCATCACACATCCCCTGCCCCAATCTACAAAAAAAATCATTAACATTTTCATCACGATGCTTTGTTAACAGTGGTATAAAATGCAACGAATGATCACAGAATCATTGCAAGCAACCCAGCAAGTAAGGTACATAAGTGCATGAAGTGATAAGTATTGATAGGTGTTGACAATGTGAATAAGGCATAACAATTACAACAAGAACAAAAAAGACTTGGTATGCTGATGGTGCAGCTGGCCAGCTACACACTAAAGCTAACGGTTGCAAGGAAAAACCTTGTTACACACTCCATCATCATGCGTCGGTGCAGTTTGGGGCTGTGGGGGCATTCTCCATTATAGTTTCTGCATGTTTCATTGTCGTTCAATAGTGTTTTATTTACATTAATGTTACTGTTGACTTGTTTTACCGACGTTAAATAAAATTCTATTCTATTCTATGTTATTTTATTCTAAGAAAATTAATTTGTGATAGTCCTCAGGCAACTATGATATTCAAAAATATGAAATTTGGTTGGCATTCCCCGTACCTAATGTGGAGGCCAGAAGGTGCTATTCAAGAAAATTCTCAAAGCTTCACTGAAAGCTAGAGCATCAGCCACAACCTAAGGGAACAAGCAGTTAAGAATAGAGCAAAGTGGCATGTATGGGTTCGCAGTGGCACACAGCAATCCACAGGTCCACGAGTCCACAGGATTGCTGCAGCTGAGCAATGCAGGCGAAAAAAGGAAAAGCAGCTTCGCTATATACGTCCCCAAGGACCACACACCATTCACTGTCCCTACTGCACCAGAACCTTGCGAGCACGGATTGTCCAGATCAGCCAACTCCGCAACGATAGAGATAGCTTCTCCCAGGCCCAGATTGAATAGATGGCCCTCCTCGACTCGACGGACGCACACACATATTACTCAACATAGTACTAGCCTAAAGGGCAATCAGTTCCTTTACCGAAAACGTTTTTGTTTCAAAATGTACTGGGATCAATTAGTCAATAGGGCAACATTTAAATATCTTCAATGTAGGGAGACTATTTCAGGCTGGATGATAAAAACCAATTTACTAATATTGCAAAGTCTTTAATAAACTACTATGGTGGGGGGGGGGAGAGATCTGGTCCTTAAATTTCCATTGCAAATTTGATGAAACTCCCTGGTATGCAGAGTTCCGCCGACTACAGCCTTTACTTATTACATTATAGCACTCAAATCCAGATATTTGCTGCTTCATATCGCAGTGAAAGCTTCCCTTACTTTATGGTATTGAATTTGTACCATGACAAGGTGTTTGTGTCACGTAAGCTATGTGAATGCACATGTATTTTCGTTTGAAATATGTCGGACACAAAAATCGGGGTCAGACCATTTGTGGCCTTGTAAGTTTCCACACATAACTGTCTAAACCAATCTAAGTGTAATGTAGACTTCGATCAAATCTCCATTATTACATCATATTCACTAGTAAAGTCATTTAGGACAAAACGCAGGGGTCTTTCCTGGATCTTGTCAATAGTTCGGGCGTCAGCACTTGAACACATATGCTAGATCAAAGGACAATACATAAAGTTTGAAATGATAAAAGTGTTTAAAATACAGTACTTGCATTCCAAAAGTAGTACATTACTAAGCCTTGGCAGGGGGTTCAACTGTTGCGCAGCTTTTTTTATATATAAGACACATGCTTATGAAAACGTAAACCTCTATCAATGAGCACCCCAAGCAGCCTAATTCCTGGATTTGTAGTGTAACACCTTGCACAGACAAACTGAACTCAGACACATTAGGATTCCTACTAAAGAAAGCCAGTTGGAATTTTGCTGTATTTGCCCGCATGGAACAATTTCTAAGCCATTCAATGGCAGTTTCTGAGGCAGCTGTTAACTGCTGTTCAACTACTGTTAAGTCCTTTGGATAGAGGAAAGTGTGTTGTCGTCTGCATAGTCGTACAGTTTGCAAAAGCCACCCAAGAGGTAGATGTCATTCAAAATATATTAAAAAGCAAAGGCCCTAGCACTGGTCCTTGTGGAACACCTCTCTTAATTTTTAACTGGTCACTTTTGTTATTCCCAATCTTAAGCCTTTGTAATGTAAATGACAAATGGTGCGAAAAATTGCAGGCAGAGCTAGTTAACCCATATGCATGTAACTTGGCAAACATCAGGCCATGGGGCAATGCATCGAACGTTTTGCTCAGGTCCATTAGTACCCACCACACATTCACTAAGCTTTGCTTACATTCCTCAATCGCACTCATGAGTATGTGTTGCGTGTTATTACCTATTCGGCAAGCTGATAGATTACTAGTATGAGCAAGAATTGCATCAAGGTAGTCCATTTTGAGACACATGGTAGTACACTGACTGGTCTCTATTTCTCTTTATTCATTCTGTCATCCTTCTTGAAAACAGGTGTTACTTCAGCATTATTCAGGTCTACACGAAAGGGTGATGCTGAAAATACTTGATTAATTATTGGTAGGAGCGTTCTAGAAAGTGCAGCTGCCCCAATCCGTAAGTCTTGGTGGTTGTCCATCACACTATACTAGTACTTGCTTTTCCCCTTTTAATCTGCTTAATTTATCCAGTAAAAGTTTCTTGAGTTATAGAGTAAAAACTGAGACTTTCATGAGTGGGGTCAGAATTCATATATTGCTGATTGGGTCAAGGTGGTCAGGATTAGCTAAACTGGGCCGACTGAGGGTGCTAGCTAAACTGGGCCATCACATGAATCAACAGGAATATATGACCTTGACATTACTATGGGTCATGCAATTAACAATGTCATGATGTTATTTCTACAACAGGACGTGCTGTGTTTTGATCTCAGACGGTCTTCAACGGCATAAATGTAGCAAATGGGTGCTGTTAGCAGCTACTAGCTGGTTGCTATGCGGAGCAGCCCGTGTTTGTTGGTTCTCGAATGGCAAGATGCTTGGAGGAACGTGGACAAAGGCCAATGCAGCATATGTCTGCGTCTGTCGCTTCGTCATTTCAACACGTTTAACAAATGCGTTGAAATGCTAAAGATGAATCACTATAGTGTCGTCCACACAGTAATCAGACCTCCGCCCAGTTGATTACGTTATTTAGTTACACCCCTTAAGCACGGTATCTTCCTTAAAGCCCATTTAAGTGCGTAGTATTTCATTTAAGATCTTAATATAGCCGTCAGCTTGCTTACAATGACGGTGAACCTGCGTGAGTTATCTAAGCTTAGAATACGTAGCGGCACTTAAAACAGCATAGAAGCACCTGATACATATTATTTCCACTTTAAAGGTTTGTTCACAAATCAAATACCCACAGGAGGAGCAGCAGCGGCATCTAAATATGAGTGTGCTTCCCCGCGACCCATTTGTCAATGTCCGAGAGTTTTACTAGCATTTGCTAGAACCTACCACACAGCAGGTTTGCTAGGTACTCTGCTTTCAGGTCTTTTCAATGACGCAACTCGTCGTTGCAAGACACCGAAAAATTGCCATATTTGCGTTAAACACGAGTTACCCAATTCAATCAAACGTACAAGTATTTCTTTGGATACGTGCAGTGCATAAATTATTTGGCATTAATACAGCCACAGGTATCGATTTAGGCAGGCCAAACAAAGGTTTGTTTATTCATATTTATGTACTTTAATATATAGAGTGAGTAAGTGAGCAGCGTTTAAAACCGCAGTGGACAATATTTCAGTCTTGTCGCGACTGGAGCAAGGTTCTACCAAGCTCAATGCTTGCTCTCACAACAAGGTCGTGTAGGTGTTCAAGTGTATGTACTGGACCCGTCTTGTGCCAGTCCGACCCGCGGCCAGTCTTTATAGTTCTAGCCCACTGAAACACAACGCCACGGGTAGGCAGTGATGTCCCAACCCAGACCATTATCCTAACTCCGAGTTGGTCAGTCGGTCTCTAACTCCTTAGTGCTGATCGCTCAGCACAACGTCAAATTTTAACGTCTTTTGTTTGACGCGGCCGGGGATCGAATCACCAACCTCCCGCATGCCAGGCGAACACTCAACCACTACACTACCCGGCCGCGGTAAATATATAGAAGAATGCATCTACCCACAATGAGCCAATCCAATGTTCCATGTTTAGGCCTACTTTCTGTACTATTGAGTTATGACTGCCTGCTGGACCAAACAGCAGCACTTTGGCAATGGGGTGAAAGACGAAACTGCCGGAGGTTAGATTCGAACTCACGTCTCATTGATCTAAAGTTAACGTTACCGTTTAAAGTTAACGTTTTACCGCTCATCCAAAACTCTGACACTCGCTTTACAAAGTAGGACGTTTAGCATCAAAGGACTGAGGTTCTAGAAAATACAAAGCACAGTGAAACCTGGGAATTAGGGACACCCAAGTGACTGTGAAAATCTGTCCTGAATTCTGAGGTGGTCTTATTTCGCAGGTCCATTACTATATGTAATGAATAGACCCAAGGACTGAAGTAGATGTCCTTAATTCCCAGGTTGTCCCTATTTCTCAGGTGATCTTAAAGACAGGTTTCAATGTACTTATAAATCCAAATTTAGACTAAAGCACAACTCTTTGAATATCATGCACCTGTAGAGTTTATATGTTCAACGCATTGGTTGTAACTCTCACATAACAAAAATTATATGTTCAACGCATTGGTTGTAACTCTTACATAACAAAGACAGTTCATGGTAAACATGTAACAATGTTACATTTCCCCAAATTAAGGGTGGATATGGCAATGACACCATTATACATATTCATATCAGTATAATATCGTTTTCGGTATATTTTATATAAGCTTCTACATTTAGTAATGTGCGTTCTATGTATTAATAAATATTATTTTTGCATTTTTGTAGAATCTCTCTCAATACAATAAGATTAATAAATACTCGGAAGCCACAAAGTGTCCGTGGTCAATATGCGAACCCTTGGTCATATCTGGCTATATAGTGGAAGTTTCAACCAACCATCAATTGGTGCCGTATTTGGGCCTTTTAACTTCTTTGAACGGCGGTATCTTCGAGACATTTTCCGGCCAGTGCGCATAAACTACTCCCTATTGTGCTCACGTCTTTAATCGCAACTTTTCAGTCAATATTTGATACGTCTCAATCGTATCTGGGATCGCATGCTAATTTACTTCGCATGGCAGAATTACAGCATCGGCTCAGCCGGTGAAAACTGACTCACCACGGTAAGGATCGGTGATAAGGCTATTGACTTACCGATTCAAAATTGTGGCACTCTTTTGTGAATAACGGTTATGTAAATAATAAACACATCTTTTGAAGAAGGCATTTGCCAGCTATTATTAATGAACTGATCGCTGATGAAGAACTGAAGAAAGAAAAATAGCCAAAAGAGTAAGAAAATGATTGCAGGAAAACTGCTCCAAGCCGAAAAAAAGTTTGTTACCTATAAAATGGTACAAAATGCGACAGTAAATATATTACGTGGCTGACACCTTACCGATCACTACATAAATAAAAAATCGCCATAAAACAGATGTTTAGCTTTGCTTGTTTGTACTCACTATGACTAACCTTTCCCCGGCGGTAGGTTCTGCGGCCCGCTTCCTGGGACAACTTTCAAATTTTCCTCAATGTTTTTACCTCTTCCCACCAATAAAAGCCACCCGTTTTGACCAAGATGCAACGCAGTCAGCGGTGAACACTGAAAGGTAAGTAGTTCGGACCCATGGTACCAGCAGCAACGAGTTGGCCAATCGGTGAGACGTTCGGCTTCACAGCGTTGGGTCGCGATTTCGAATACATTGTGTGGCACCAGATCATATCTTTCACTTCGTCCCGGGACACTGTTTGTCACCGTACATCCAACCGTCACTGATCTAACGTTGTAAAATAGATAACCTAATTTCGTTTGGGACCCATTGGGTCTGAGTCCCCTGCCTCAAAGGTAAGTTTGGACGCATCGTATCTGGGACTCATGTCCAAAAGGTAAACAGGTGCACTTCGGCTATCTCAGGTGCACTTCGGCTATCCCCAGAAATTGTTGCATTTTGTACCTATTTTATGTTTAGATAGTTTACACCCAATGGCTCAGAAGAAGCACCTCAGTATGTAAGCCACTTTATCTGAAACTGGATTGTAACTATTGATCACTGTCTAATGTAAGTTAATGTACATGCTTACATGGCTGAAAGAAATCTATCTAACTTGAAACATTGCCCGTCTCGAAGTCTTTCTAGGTCTTTCTGGATTTCTCTGATATGAACTTTGCACCACTTTGCATTTATAATACGTTGAGTTTTTGCGAGCAGCCGTGTGACTTTATGTACTGTGAGCAGACTTATTTTCTTCCCGTTCGACTTTGGCATTGGACATACTGATGATACGTTGGGCATGCGATTATTTGTCTCCCGGATACCCCCCACCCCCTTCAAAATACTGTTGCAAAAATGCTATACGTGTTTTTGCCAGCGGTCGTTGGAAGCAATGGGAAAAGAGAAGAGTATTTTCTTCTATGACCTGTATGAACTAGGGATATCAATATTTATATTTATTCCCGGAACACTGTTCTGACAATGAGACCCTTAATAACACGTCAGTGAGTCAATGCAGCAAACCATCTTGGCGATTCCGGATCTGTAATTCATTCCTATTCTGTGAATGTCACCAAACCTGGTAACTAGCTACATGCCTAAAATGTATATTGTGACACTGCAATTTGACACTACAATTTACTGGGGAATAGAAACCAGCCAAAGCACTTGCGCGTGCGCATGTAGTTTTTCTACCCGATCATATATGTTAACATGTCAAAATCACATTTAAATGTTGTGGGTTTTATTTTATATCTACAGCTGTGTCAAGATGAAGCTGCTATTGTGCTTAGCTGCCGTTGTTGTGGCGGCGAGTGCCATTGCAATACCTGAACCAGGTAAGAATAAGTGATATTCAATATAATACACATTAAAACCGAACAATGAAGCAGCCAAGAAACACCTGTTCTATCCAACTGAAGTAAAGAATAATCAGGTATATTCTGCTTTTGGGTTATTTGATATGTAAAATATCATCAGCAACAAGTAGACCACAGAAGTTGGATGTGTAGTGCTTCTGAAAGTTAAATCATTACAGCGTAGTAAAGTACTTGACGTAGAGGTGAGTATGAGTCTTTGCTTTACTTAACATTTTCGAATTCGGCATGCGTGTATATTTTTAACAGCATAGATGGAGGGATGTAATTAGGTGTATTAATTATGTTAATAGAAATGACAATTGTATTCTTTGTAATTCTGACTATACTATGTACATTCTCTTGCTACTTGCAGTACCTGCCAGTTTCTTTATAATACGCGCTTCGTATCAATTCCTTCTAATAGACAATGTTGCCTTACAGAATGTGGCGACAAAAAGTGTGGAGCTCCTTGTAACTACGAAAAATGTATAAGTCGCGGTTGTTGTTGGGCAAAGGATGGCACATGCAGGAGACACCGTAAGTTTCTGTTATGTTCAAAAAGAGAACTTTTCAGTATTTTCTTATTTTGATAATTTAGATTTTATAAGCGCCATGTATTGATTACACGTCTTATGAACAAAGACGAATTCATATTGTCTACTGTGTCCTATGAATGCACCCAAGCCATCGAGTATACTATTGGAATTTGAAGATTAGAGGGCGGATGATCTCCGCATATGACGGGTTGGGGGTGGGTCTTAGGCGTTGTGGAGTTAAAAAGGAAATCTTGTGACTGTTCTGTAAAATGGTAAAAATGTTGCTCATGGCTGTCTTTAGTCGGCGGGTAAATACTTTTTCAGTACCCACCAGTGCATTATAGTAGTAACAGATTAACATTTGTACACATTTGTAACATTTGTTCAGGTCGACTGTAACGACAGCACTGTCCAGCGCCAGTGTTTTACTTTTCCCCTTGCGTGAAGTAAATCGCAAGTAATGCTGTGGCTAGTTGTTACCATACGATAGTGACAATAGCTTTCTTCTGTATTTCCAGTTGGTGATGAGGGATCAGGGTAGGTCTCACTACATTTGTATGTCTGATGGCCCACTATTAATAGGGCTATCACTATCGCTGCACATAGAGGCCAATATTTAGTGTATTTTTCTTTCCTCCCTCCCTTCGATCCATTCTATCCTTCTTTTCTTCCTTTTCCTTTGTTTTTCTTATATGAGAACAGCAAATTTCAATCTGAATACATATACTTTATGATTACAATATATAAAATTTATAATTACATGCATATGCATTATTAAGGCTATATTGGCTGTAAGGCTATATAATACTGTTTCTTTTATAATTTACTGGCAGTCCATATACTTTACTGGCAATACTCCTCTCATTTGGTACAAAAAACTCCGTTTCAGCACGACCAGCAGCAATGGAGGTGGTAACGGGCGTGGCAATGGAGGTGGCAACGGAGGTGGCTATAGCGGTGGTAACGGAGGTGGCAATGGAGGTGGCTATAGCGGTGGTAACGGAGGTGGCAATGGAGGTGGCAATGGAGGTGGCTATAGCGGTGGTAACGGAGGTGGCAATGGAGGTGGCAGTGGAGGTGGCAACGGAGGTGGCAATGGAGGTGGAAATGGTGGTAAGCTTCAGAAATTCTGTCGTCCACTTTGAAACATATAGGGATATTTTACAGTGACAGATGACAAATCCTATCCATGCACAAGTGAAGATGTGAATTACTATGTTTAGTTTGCAGACACATCTTCACACAACCTACCAATGTGAACCAAAGACCAATCATGAAAACATCTGTAATCAGTTCATAAAGCATAAAGCTATACTTTTCTTTCCAGGTCCAAAACCAGAACACGGATCAGGGTAAATCTCTCTCTCTCTCTCTCTCTCTCTCTCTCTCTCACTCTCTCTCTCTCTC
>JAAUYG010084732.1_pt1 | contig 13137 bp, 11 predicted proteins | sample 7278091 | NCBI WGS metagenome assembly JAAUYG01 (sample SAMN14350201, study PRJNA611818) | marine sediment metagenome | isolation source: surface marine sediment (0.6m) | place: French Polynesia: Moorea | collected 2018-08
ATTTCACTTGGTATTGTTTGTTCGGATTAACCGGCAACCACCTGTATGCGTGGTCAACAGTTTGATGTTTTTCTGGTCAAATGTGGGTTTTTTCCAACGTCTTGAAGAATGCCGTGCAATTTTTTTGCATTTTTGCTGCTTTTTTGTTTTGTTTTCCTTTTTGTTGCAAAAGAAAAATTGCTAAAAAATACCTGAGCTGCCCAGAAATACTTGTTCTACTTGGGGGTGGACTGGAGGGATACAAACAGACTGACAGAAGAACAGCATATCAGGGTCACATTGTGCGCGCTTGCGATTGTGCCGCAACCCGCGACTGATGCCTAAAACCACTCACATCAAGCCAACACTTGGGTTTCTGCCGAGTTTCCCATGTCTACAACCGGGTCCCGGTTCCTGATTAATCCAAACATGATTTTTTCTGAAATCCCGGTTTAAAATCATGGAGCATGTGTTCCTATCTTTCCTGTGCTTAAACCTCACCCAATTGGGTTTTCACCTTATTCCAAGAATGTTCACTTGGTGTTACTTTTTCGAATCAAGCAGGAGGCACCTGTAACCTATTTCACAGGATTCTCGGGACCGAAAATTCGGCTGATGCATTTTGACCACAAAAGGATAATATTTTTTAATGCGGTCGCGGGTCAGGGGTGGCAGGAATTCACGACAGGGGCTGACAGTACAACTTTATAGGGTCGTGACTGGGAAAAGATTCAGCCGGAACCAAAGCCCCAGTTCAGCTCAAGCGTGGCACGTTTAACATTGTAGGCCAAACTACAAAGTATCTTTCACACATCAAAAGACATCCTTCCTTTTTAGAAGAAGGGAAAATGGGATTTTATGGCACTGTTCTTGTTTGAAATCCTCTCAGTTTGAAGTCAGGAGGTCACTTCGACATTCAAGTAAGTACAGAGTAATGTTTGTTTCAAGAATTCACGAAATTTTCTGCTGTTTGTACAGCTGTCTCAAGTTGATTCGTCTGGGTTATTTTTCTTCCTGTATGGCACTGAAAATTTACGTTTCTGTTCTATTCTCCGTTCGTACCAAAAAAAAAAGGAAATTGGTGGGGGGAGGTCTGCACAAACGAAAAGTGGGAGCTTTCGTTTGGATTTTCAGACATAAAGCAAACAAAGAGGAAGTTTTTTACACAAGTGACACTTTTTCCTCATCAAAAAAGCAACCAAAAAAAAACAAAACAAAACAAAACGCACTGTCGAGGTCTGTTCCCAACAAAGGAAACGACAGGCGCACGATGTGTTAAATTTGGCTGTGATTTTTCACCGAACCCAGAAGGCAGAAGGAACCCAGAAGGCATGAATGACTGTCGTTCTTACGATCGTGACACTTGTACAATGCGCGTGAAAACTGTTTGACAGTCTCCAACCAAGCGTGATGTTTTGAATCAGAAAAACTATCCAGTTATGCACCAACCACCAACAAGGGACAGCAATTCGCTGGCGTGCTACCTTTCTGCAGAGACGCAGGATAACTCTTCTGGGGGGGAGGGGGTGACATATCAGTGGCAGGGGTGACACATGAGACTTAGGGGTGACACAGGAGAGTTTGGGGAAACAAGTGAAGCTTGTGTTGAGGATAAACGACGAAACTAAACGACGGTCTGCTCCAAAGAATGAACTTGAGTTCACCACAAACATCCAAGTTGCGCGTGCTGTTCTGGTTATCTCCGGTTGGGGAGAGTTGGTGTTTATTCCACAAGGCGGGTTGGGTGGCACACTCGTTGGTGGGACGGGGGCTTCTTTATAAGAGGGTACCAGTCCGTTGACGGGGGGCAGGGGCAAACCAAAGGTTTTGTTGAGGTTCATGCAGCTTCATTGCGCTCCTTACGCGTTGGCGTCGCGCACCAAGAGACATTCGCTGCGTCTATCATGCTGAGAGGGGATGGGATAAGATGGCACTTGACATTGCAGGAGATACGAAAGGTCTTGTTCAAGCTGAAACGCTTTTGATTCTCTCACCCCAGCAGGCACATATTGAGTCCAGTGCTTGACACAGAAGGTCCTGTTTAGGCAGAAACGGTCTTGATTCGCACCCAAGATTGAGTCTCAGCGGTGGATCCAGGATTTTGGTCAGAGGGGGGCCCAGAGGAGTTTTGACCCCAGGGGGGCCCTGAGCCCAAAATTTGCTCAAAATTGCCTGAAAACTGCATGATTTAAAAAAAAATCTTGGGGGCAGGGCCCTCTGGATCTGCTAGTGAGTCCATGCGGAACTTGATACTGTGTTTCGTTTTAGGATGAAACTTGTGTGGACCATTCTTCCTTACCTCCTGGTTCTGGTGCAACTGGTGGCGGCACAAAGTAAGTCCCTTCAATTTCAGATGGTTTAAAAATCATTTGAGAGAAATTTTGCCATGATGTGTCTTTTGGAAACAAAAACATTTTGGAACGTTTCCACATATAACAGTGGTTTCCAAGCTTTACATTTGGATTGCTTGTGACTTTGGAATGTTCCTGTTGCAAGTGGTTCTAAGCGGATACGTTTCCATGCAGGTTCCCACAGGATATCGTGGGAATAGAGCTCAGCCTTGTTGACCTTTCTGCTTTCACACTCACTGAATTTTCTACCAGGGTCTTATTTTTTGCAGGGACAACAACGCTGCCACCTACACCTTCCACGACCTGGCCTACCCCTCCTCCTCTACCATTCACCACGCGGCCTGGCCAGACACCACCGGGCGGCACAGTGCCTGGCCCCGCGGGGGTTCGCACCACCCGCCCCACCCCGCACCCGCCCACCACGCGGAAGACCCCTGCCCCTCCCCCGGGCCCGGGCCCAGACCCCTTCACCACCACCACCGCCTTTATACCCTGGCTCCCGGATGACCTCACTACGACCACCACAGTGCAGCCTGATTCCGTCACGTCAGAGACACCGCGCGGTGCACCCAAAGACGACAGCGGAAGTAATCAGAGTACGTCATTTCTGCAGCAATCTTCTCACAAAGCTAACAATTGTCAAAAGGTTCCCAAGAAGCTTAATCTGGAGTCAAACAGATGTTCAATTCACGAGCACTAATGCCACAAAGTGGCAGGTTCAGGATGTGTTCAGAGTCCGTCATTCAACGCTGAATTCACCCCAAACTAGTCTGCTGATCCTCGTCACACACGTGCATTGAAAACATCGCTGCAACAAACTGGTGAAACGAACAGCTAATACGACACCCTGAATCAATCGCGAAACCGAGCATTTGAACTTGCCCCCGAACCAAACCAAAAAGTCTAATCAAACAGCAGCACGGGCACAGAGTCTAGAACCCTGGTGGATTGTCTCCATGTCCCCGTCAAAAATTTCTGACACCATGTACTTGGGGACAAGAGGAGATATGATGGAACCTCGCCTGGGGCGGCATCCAGGCGTTAGTTCTTCTTTCTGCTTGATGCAAAATCCGGATTCAGTGACGAACGCAATTTTTAAAAGAAAGGGATTCTTGGTGCCCTCAGGGTTGGAGCTTCCCTGTTTTAGGGGACTGGGGCAACTTGACAATTTCTCCGTCTCCGTAATCTGTCTTCGCTGTTTTGTAGATGTGATCCTGATCGCCGTACTGTGTAGTCTGATCGGGGCTGTCTTCCTCATGATCTGCATCGTCCTCCTCCTCTTCTTCATTGCAAGGTAGCGTTGTCATTCTGTTTTCAGGAAATCACGCACTCCTGCAAAAAGGCGGTGCGTTGGGACTGGCGCTCAGCCAATTTTTGCGGAATTGCCTGTGCAAGGAAATGTATCAGGAGTTTTTCCCTCACGCACCAAACGTACTGCGTGTTTTTGAAGGCGATGGTCAGAGCAGGCCGAACCAGCCACAGCAAGGGGATTTTTGAAAACAGCTGAAAGCAAAAAGTCTTTCAAACAGTAGATTTCTCATCTGTCCAGGGTGTGGGCAATATTAAAGGTTCCAGCCAATGGTTGCCACTGCCACTCCTGGAGTCAGACATTGATCAAAACTGTGGCAATTCAGATTAAACCAGTTCAAAATAAAGTTTCACGCAAGAATAAAAACGCTTCTTTTGTGTTTTAATAGATGGAGAAACAAACGGGAAGGCAAGGTGATGACTGTGCAACAACAGCAACAGACGAGCAGAAGTGAAACGGGCTGTCTGCACAAAGTCAAGGCAGTGCTGTGCTGCTGTTGCGTGTCCAGAAAGCCTGCAGCCGCCCAGGCCCAGGTCAGCAGCAACACCAGAGCCAGAACCCTGCAGGAGCCATCCAGGCCACGTCCGCAGCCAAGGCCACAGAAGAAGAGAACGGAGAGTTTCCAGCAACGGGTCGTGACCTTGCTCAGGCGGTCAAAGATGGAGCCACCACCCCCGCCTCCGTCTGCTGCCGCTGTTGGTGCTCCTGCTGCTGCTGCAGTGGTTGCCGCGGCTCCCACTCCTGCACCTGCAGTGGTGGCAACTCCTGCATCTGAGGTTGCTGGAATCCCACCCCAGCGAAGTTCATACGACAAATTCCGCAACATCCTCCGCCGGAAGCAGAAGAACAACAGTGACTACGCCACAACGTCCGACATTGAAGCTGCAAACAGAGAAAGTGAAAATTCCAAAATGTCCAGCGCTGTTGAGAGGATGTTTTCCTTCTTGACTTCGCTCTCCTTGCGCAGAAGCCGAAACGAGGCTGGGGAAGGCAGCGCGCATGCATCGGCGTCTGCGTCTGCGTCGTCCACTCTTGCGCACGCGCAAACCTCCACTGGCGTCTCTTCCCAGAAGAAGGTCATGGTCACTGACGGCAAAACATCAGACCCGACGTATTACTCCCAAGTAGCGCAGGAACCCGTTTACATGAATGGCGTCATCCCTGATAGGAAGAGACAGAATGTTGCTCTGAAGGCGTCAGTTGCGGCTGTGCAACCAGATAATACTGGGAACACAATGCAGAGCTTAAGTAATGCGGTCATTGAGAAGAATGAACAAGAAGATGTGGAGGGAAACTATGATATTGTCCGAGATGTGAGTGATGCCAGCTCTGGCAGCAGTGCGATGTGCAGTCTGGCCAGCTCATCATCTGGAAGAGACAGAGAGGAGCCCAGAACCAGCGTCGCGTTGCCCGAGAACTTGCCAGATGAACCAGCTGTGAGAACCTCTTATGTGTAGAACACTTGCCATAATTAAAAAAAAAAACTGTCTCAAAAAAGTTGCAAGGTATTTCTGTTTGAAGCTGTGCAAAACAGACCCATGTGTTGTGCTACTTGGTCTGTTTTTAAGGAACTTATAATTTTGTGTCAAGAACCATGGTTACTGATGTTTGAACATTAACCAAAATTATCTGCACATCAGAACACAAACTTTTTGGAGAAAAGTATTCCATTGAGTATTCCAGAGAATGGGTTTGTAACGTGGTTTTATGGGGAAAGTGAATGTATTTTTGTGAATGGTGCATTAACTTTACGATTGTGTGAACTTGCAAATGCATTGCACTTTACACTTGCACCTTCCACCCCTGGGAACTCCTGTGGGTCTTGTACACTGTAACTAGCATCAGCAGCAATTGCGTTATTTTGAACAACCCATTCAAGTTGTAACCCAACGACAATGACAACGATCTGCAGGCCAGATCTGTCCATTCTGTAGCAAAGCTACAACATGGTCTTCAGAAATGCAGTTTTGTTTACGAACTACACAGGAAATAAACGAGTCTCTAACAGAACTGTAACTGTTTCAATTCGTGCTGAACTTGCCAAGCCGACGATCTTTTCCCCATGAAATGCTCCAAAAGCCTTTAAAAAATTTGATCTGTTTTTTATTTTTGTGAAAATCTGTTTTCTCTGTGTGTGTGTTTGTTTGTTTGTTTTTTTTTTTGTTTTTGTTTTGGTGGTGGTTGAAACGGCATCTCTCAAGATGTAGAAAGACAGTGCCAACACGGTGATGCTTGGTGATGGTACTTTTTGCGGTTTCGTTTTCCGCACGATTGACCGTCACATTTAGGCTGCACACAATGGTTGAGAATGAAACGGTACACTTGTGCACAAACGTAAAATGATTTGGTGCTTTTGATCACTTTTTGATTTTTGCCCAAAACATTTGGCAAGATTAACTTTTTGCGGGTTCGCTCACCCAGGTGGCCTTTGGGTGGGGCCAAGCAAGCACAACCAGCCTCTTGGCACAACAAATGTCTTGGTCGCGACGAAAGGAGGAAGAAAAACGTTTTTGGATCAAAAGAGCTCCATGCCAAAATTAGTTTCAATGGCGAGCTATTGCTGCATGCTTTTCTATTTTGGGCAATATTTTCCTTTCAAAAGAATAGAGTTTCAGTGAGAGCTCTTCCTTGTGTGCATCGTTTCACCTCTGTGATGCCAAATTTTCTGCTGAAATGATTTGGTCCGTCACAACAATAAATTCAAAAATTCCCAAATCTTGAAGAGAAATTTCTAAGTCTAGAAGCCACACCAAAGGATGCTGTGTTTTTCTGTGGGGGTGATTTGTCCATTTTTTTGTACAATTTTTTTCCTAAATGTCACTTACACAGACAAGTCTGAAAATGCCCAACCATGCCAATACTTGAGGCCAGTCAAACAGCTAAAATCACACATTGTGCAGAAAAAAATCTGGGAAAAAACCCAACCACAAATGAGACACTGGCAAAAACTTGATCTGCCTGCAACTTTTTGGCTGTAACATGCCCACCGGGGAAACAGTCTGCGTCAAAACATCTGCCAGAGTCCACAGGATTCGGTGGGAATCTGCGGGATATTGCGGGAGGAGAGCCCTGCAAGCAACCACACGCTCTCTCATGTCCAAATGATAGAGGGCCAGGCAATCTCTGAGAAACACCCGTCTGGAATCACGAGGAACTGGAGCTAGTCGAACCAGCAAGCTTTTCCTAGGAACCCGCAGGGAACAGTACTCTTGCGAAAACGTTTTCTGCTGATCTCTCATTTTGTTGTTTGTGCTTTTTCAAAAACATCACACAAGCCAAATGAGTTCATTAGATGATGCCATGGTTGGGTATTTTCTTTATGCGCTGCGCGGAATTTGCTGAATTCAGGCAGCAGGTCACCACACTCTGTGTGGATTCTCGTAACTGCAACGAAAGTACTCGATTGAACTTCCACAGACAAATTCGGAAACAATTTCCAGAATTTGTACGCACTGGCATTGGATATGTGATTTGAACTCGTCGTCCGACAGGCAATTTCCCCCCATCCTGAAAACAGAGTCGTAAAATCCCAGCATCCTGGTGTGCTATTGCGCAATAGAAGTGAACCCTGCAATTACCATGAAGTTTCGTCAATTTTCTATCTGATTCTGGAAGAAAAAAGTCTCAGAGCAGAATGCAAACATAGGCAGGAGGACTTCAAAGACGGATTTCTTCGAGACAAATGCTTTTTGAGACATTTCTTAGCCGCAATCCAGATCCAGAGCCCAGAAAAGGAAATGGATTCTGCTGCACAATTTTTTTCAAGTGGAATCATTTCTCTGCTGTTGAGCCTGTGGATGGTCAGAGGCACTGAAGGTGAGTCTTGTGATGGTCTCTATAAATTCTGAGGAAGAAATATCAACATCAGAGCAAAAATGCAAGGCTCTTCAGCATCATAGGCTATACTTTTATACGTCCTGTGTGGAAAAAGAACTGTGTCGCTTGGTGCGTTGCTTCCAGTGTGGATGAGGCCGTAATGTCTTTCGCAAGAAGGTTCAGCAGCACCAGTGGGTGGTGGGTGCGGTGCAGGCCTCCACGCTGCTGGGGCGGGCTGCAGGGCTCGCGGTGGACGGGCAAGTCCTGTTGTGTGAAGATGGTTCAGCAGCACGAGGTTCAGGCCTCCACACTACGGCATGAGCCTACATCAAGTTGCAAGGCTTAGTGCGGATGATAGACCCACACAGCTGATGACTTGTCTTGTCGACTCAGGGCCCCCAATCAACGCACTGACACCGGAATGCAGCAGAGTGGATCCACACGTCTATGATGCCTTTTGTAGGTGCAGCAGTACCAGTAATGGGTGCGGTACAGGCCTCCACGCTGCTGCGCCGGGCGGCAGGGCTGGCAGTGGACGGACGCCGTGACACGTGCGCCCTGACCGGGATGCAGGAGGGCGCCTGGTGGAGAGCCGACCTGGGCGCTGAGTACAACGTCACCGCCGTCATCATCAAAGGTACGAGTCTCAAACGCCGACTCCCCCCCCACCTCAGTATTCTTGAAAATTGAATGGCTTTCTGCCAGATTGAAGGCTGCTTACTTATGCAGTGGAATCACTGTTCGCACTGCGACCCACAATGCCGTCTCCTAGCGTGACTGGACGTTGGTCTGTGCAGGGCAAGAAGTTTGTGTCACTCACAGACACACACAACTTGTGGTCAAAACACATCAAGCCGAGTTTGGGTTCCTGCCCGAGTCTCAGTCTCCTGTGTTGTGGAGACAGAAAACTCGGACTGGAACCCAAAAATCGGCTTGATGCGTTTTGAATTTCATTTTCTCTCTCCTGTTTTCAGGACGAATTGCCGCGCCGTTCGAGATCCGCGTCGGCAACACGGTCTTCGAGACGGGATTCCTGAACGGGTTTGAAACGAACGCGCTCTGTACGTACGGGGCCGAGGTTCGCTGGGAAACTGGGCCCAGTTCGCAACACTGCGTGACGGGCTACCGCGTGGGACGTCACGTCAGTATCATGAGCAACAAGCGCCAGGCTAAAATCATCATGGAACTGTGCGACGTCCAGATTGTAGCCGCTTGACGTGTTCTGTGAATTTTGCTTTCTTTTTTTTTGCGTTTTTGCCCCATATCCACACAGGACGCGTGATGCAGCGCGTCACGTGAAGTTACGTCATGGAAACCACTGTTGCTGGTGTTCACACACACAACCTGTTGCCGCAGCAGAAGCAAACAATGGAAGGGACACCCATTTTACGCAGCGTGACGCAACACGCGTTCTGTGTAGATGGGGGATTAAAGCCGGAATCACACTTGGCGTATTACCAGTTGCCAAGGAAAAATACGCTGCGACTCATTCATAAAATCAAACCTGTCTTGATTTTATAAATGAGTCGCAGCCTATTGTTCCTTAGCAACTGGTAATATGCCAAGTGTGATTCGGCTTTAAGGCCGCACAGCTGGAAGTGGAGAGGCCTGTTTGAGTCAGTTTGCTGTTGTTGTCGTCCTTGTCATTGCCACTGCACTAGTGCTTGCAGACCCCCGCCGTCCAAAGTGATAAATGGCCACAACAATGGTAATGTCCTCGACGATGATAAGTGCCCTTGTTCATCTTTTCCAACCTTGGAAATTTGACATCAAAACTGGCCATTCTTTTTTGCGGTCCATAAGTTTGATTGTGGTGAAAAAGGACATTTTTGTTTTCAAACCACGACTTTTTTTTTTCGTCGACGTTCTTTTCATTCAAAATCACAACCGGTTTTCAATTTTTTGCGTTTATTTTTCCTCAACTTGTTTTCCACTGTATGTTGCGGCATTGCGTTCTGTGATTTCTTCAAAACACGAAATTTAACAATAAAGTTGTTTTGCTCCAAAGGACGTGACCAACAACGCAGCAAAACAGAAACAACGGCACTGACCTGGATTTTTTCCGTAAGTACGGCAGACACGTAAACACTTTCTTCAAGCATTTTAGCTTCCACCCCAGCTCACCTCCCTGACATAAATTGGCAGCCCCTCCCCCACGAATTCCCCTGCTCTCGGGCTGCGGGCCACAACGATAACGACTCCCCAAATGTCCTGGCCACACTGAATGCGTTGCCAACCCGCACAACGTGTTTGCAGAGTGCCATTTGCGGGGTGCTATGCGATGCCAAATGGTCTTTGGTGTGGTCAGAGATGAAAAGCACTAAAAAGAATAAGCCTAAACAAGTACGCTTGTTCAGTCCGTGAGGTTACATAACCCATGCGCACTGTCAGGTGATCAGTGTGAAGTTGCCCACAGAAGTGAGCGGGGAGGGGGCGACAACGACACATGACCACAGTACATGAGAAATAAGTACATCGCAAGGTTCCCTCGTTCACACAGAGCGCGCAAGGCATGACGCAGTGCAACAAATGAAAACAACTGTTGCCAAGGAATGAGAACAAACAAGAGGCTGAAGCAGCAACAGCAGAGGCAACAAACAGAAAATTTTCCATTTTTCGCGTCACACCATGCGTCACACGCCCTGTGTGGGTGCGGCATTACAACGCGACGCGAATGACCAGAGCATCAGGCCTCTCCACGTGGCCCATACAACGCACCCAATCCCCCACTCCGTCACCAGGCTGAGACTGGGGCCGGCTCCTCTGGTTTAGTGCCCAGTGGGGCTGGTTTGTCGTGGACTGGAGGTCCTATCAGCTTTTCCATGTCGTTGTAATCCAGGGACTCCCGTTCCAGCAACGCTTCAGCCACCTAGGTGTGAGTTCAACACAAAGAAATACATGACGTGTTCGCCATTTGAAGTGAGCACAAAGTCAATCTGAACTGAATTTGGGGGCAATGTTCAGCTTTGACCAAAGCCACCTGCGTCTTCAACACACATTGAAAGCAACGTCTATTGAGTGAATTAAGCGGGCCAACATCATAGCTTAACTTACGCTCAAAAGAAGGCCTTTTCGAGTTTTCTGTTTCTCCAATGTTGACCCTCCGAGTTTTTTGACATTGTGGAGATAGAAAACTCGGCTTGATGTGGTTTGAGCATGAGTTTGAAGGAATTTTAGCAAAAGGCAGAAAATGAATTTCGGGCATTGTCCATTTGGACCGTCACTGTAGCAATTTTTTCTGCTTCTGAACAAGGAACTTTGCGTCATTTCCCAGGGCCACCCAGTTTGACCTGACTGCCCAACGGAATGCGGTTTCACCACGTCTCTACCTTGAGCTACTGTTTCTCATCCCCCATAATGCATTTTTTCCCAGCGTTTTTTTTTTTTTCTTGTGCTAGTAGTTTTTTTTTTTTTTTTTTTGTGCTCACCCTCCATCAAAATATTTTTCATTGTTTTTCTTCAAATGTGAATATTCATTTTGAAGCAACAAGAAGAAAGACAGAAAGCGAGTACTGACCGCGCGCAGTTTGTCCTTGTTTTCCCGCAGCAGCTTCTCCGTGGTTAAGTACGCATGCGCGATTAATTTCCGCGCTTCCTGCAATAAAACGCGCGCGTCAATATCTGAGTGAAAAATGACTTCTGAGGGAGCAACCCAAAATTACCATAATAACCCGCACACAAAACTGCACTTCATAGTCCCTGAAAGCAACCTCAAAAGTCTCACACGAGGGTAATTTTGAATAGATGTTGTACCAATTCAGAAGGTGGAAATATGGGATGTGGCTCTTGTGTGTGAAAATACATGGGTAATTATGGTCCCTGTCGTACTTTTTTGCCCCGGAAATTAGCTTCAAAAGTTCGGGTCTGTCTTGCGCAAGGACAAATTGATTTGGCTTCAAAGTTGGTACGTGAAGCAAGAAAACCTTGGAACCCGATCTAATGTTCCAGACTCGAGACTTTTTGCCTGTGATGCTCAAAGGGGAAACGGAAACGAAACTACTTTGCATTTCAGGGTGTGAAGTGTGGCCTACGCATGAAATCTCAGAATCTGAGCAGTTCTGGTGTTGGGATATTGACAATGGAGAAGGAATGATGACACGGGGTATTACGAGGGGACGTACCTCATCCATGAGTCGCGCCATTTTCTTGCTGTACGGCTTGACGCTGAAGGCGCCCTCCTCGCTGACGTCATAGGCTACGTGACCGATGACGTCATTCATGCCGTGCTTCCGTATCTGGTCGTACGCGTCTTGCGTCACGTGTTGCAGGTCATTTTGTGCACCTATGAGAGAAATGGAAATGTGCGCAACGCAAACGCAGACGCCCTATCGATGGATACCACGTGCGTAAACAAGAGCTGTGATTGGGATTTACGCAGTGGCCAGTGGAGTTGCGTGCCTCCGCAAACGTAGACATAGTAACATTGCATCACCCGCAGATAAGAAGCAACATTCAGTACTCCAAAACAATGTCAGAAGTTGGGGTGCGTGTTGTATGAGGGTCATTTTGAACAGATTTTGTACCAATTTGAAGGGCAGAAAGATGGTGCGTCTTTTGTGTGGGTGCGACTTTTACACGGGTAATTACCGTACATTTTACCTTTGATCAAATTGTAAGGTTGAAGATTCTGTCAAAAAGTGGAAACAGTTCTCTTTTCTCGAGAGGGGGAGGTCGTTTTTGTTTTCTCGTTTCCATTGATTGAAAGGCAAGCAGTTGTTCCAGACGTGGAAGTGGAAAAACTATTGACTTTTTAGGCGGGTGGGGGAAAGGTCCTTTTTGGTTTCTCGTTGTTTGGTTGTGATAAATGTTAGCAGTAAGCAGTAGTTACTTCGTTCAAGAGTCAATTTTCACGACTTCCGTTTCTCACCTTGAGTGACGCTGTTGAAAGTGAGACTCTCAGCAACTCGTCCTCCCAGCCCAACACACATCCGGTCAAAGAACTGAAACACAAGAGAACTGGAGTTCAGTCAAAAAGACCACGTAATTCACAACCTGCTGCTGTGCCACTTTTCAAGAAGGGGAGGAAGGCGTTTGTGGGTGGGTGGAAGGTTGGTTGTTATGCCCAGGGTGATGGGTGGAACATCTTCTCCAACTTGCGTCCTTTCAAACATTGTAATCACCCTGTCACCTTTTTTTCCATTTCTTTGTCAATCTGTAGACTAAACCATTTTTCTTTGCATTTGTTTGACGCCAGAAGCTCCTGAGAGAATTTCTTCAAGACTTCCTGTTCTCTGGTGTCAGAACTTCAAGGCGTTCAACGTTTTGGTGTGTTTTGAACCAATGAGTGAAAGATAGGTGTTGCATCCCGCTGGGAACCCTTTCTTCGAACTTCTGAAGTTCACTTTGAACTTCAGAGTGACCGTTGCTGAGAATTGGGGAACCTATGTTCACACGCACCTCTTCCTTGGAGATGAGGTACTTCTCTGTCGGCACCCACTGCGCGAAGCCTCCAATTCCGCTCGTTCTGGGCACAATCGTCACCTGCACAACGGACAAACGCAATTTCACATCAAGTGTTTCTGAGGGAAGAACATCACAAAATGGGCGGTCGTTTATATATTCCAAATTTCTGCAGAAGGAAACACTTTTGAGGAGGCGTTCTATAGGAACTGGCTTCTTTCGTTTTGATCAAATTTTCTGTGGATTAAGTTTTCAGAATTGAAACAACCCATTCGTCATGTG
>JAAUYG010125851.1_pt1 | contig 13137 bp, 6 predicted proteins | sample 7278091 | NCBI WGS metagenome assembly JAAUYG01 (sample SAMN14350201, study PRJNA611818) | marine sediment metagenome | isolation source: surface marine sediment (0.6m) | place: French Polynesia: Moorea | collected 2018-08
TGACCTTGGCTGACCTTGAAGGGACAATTCAAGGGTTCTGATAAGGATGTAGTATCTTTTTGCCAACCGGGATGCCCCCCTCGCGTTGCACAGCAACCGACTGTCTAGTTGATTTTAGTCCTTAGGGACCTATCCAAGACCCCTCCTGTGAGGCCCCAGTAGGGAATCTGCTGATTGGGGTAAGGAGATCAGTCGCTTCCAGTTGTGCTGTGAGTGGGCCGGTAGCCCACTAAGGCAAAGAATTATGGTTTGAAACCTCACGGTGAGAATATGTAAATTTGTGCGAATTTATAAAATTTTAGCACTTTCTGGCTTTCTCAGAATTATGCCAATGAAAGTAGGGTATGTTAAGTCAAATCAATGTTTGTGAAAGGTTTAAGTTGAGCAATCTCGTAGCCAGCTTAACATAGCCCGATCTCTAAGCCCTAAGCCTTGGGCTTGATGTGTATTTATGTAGAGACTGTAATTGCACACCGTTTTGTCTTCCAGCATGAGGTTCAGATGCATCGGCTGCTGAGTCATGAAAATATTCTTTCCTGTCATTGTAGCTTTGTATCAGACAATGAAGTGTGGCTTATTCTACCACTCATGGGCTTTGGTAAGAGTTCCAGTATGAAAGAAAGTTCATTTTGGGTCAGTAAATTCTAGGATAGATTCAGTACTTGACTAATGTATATTCTTCGAGGTAATTTTTGCTCCCGAAACTTGGACGTGCTCTATACGGTATGTTACTGTTGTACGTGTTATGTTAGCATGGTCCAGTGGATTTGCTATCATTGCTATTTGGTATCTTACTGTATCAGTAAATGCCTTTAAAATTTGTGCATATGATCTGCAGCTCTGTTAGCATAGCAGTAACTTAGCAGCTAAGCAAAAGCTTTGCAAGACCTATTTGGTTTAAAGTGGTCAACCCATCAATTTGAAAATACCTTTTAAAAAGCTGAAACAACAACAAAAAAACACGACAGGGTCCGATTGACTTGCAGTTCTGTAGCTATTGTCTGCTTCATCCCGCTTCATGCTGGTCAGCCAATCATAACGTTGTTGCTATGGGTTTCAGGATCTTGCCATGACCTTATCCACGCCCACTTTGAAGAAGGTCTTCCAGAGACAGCCATAGCATACATACTACGTGATGTTCTGCAGTCACTGGATCATATGCATCACAGAGGAATTATACACAGGTGATTGGATGGTTTGTGCCTTTTTGATGTGATGTTATGGTTATGCACTGTCTGCAATGAGCCAGTGTGACTGTGGCATGAGTGAAAATGTTTTAATATGCTTGTTCATTTGCTTCCCGGGACCGCCCCGAAGCCTAGTGGTTAGATTGTCTGTTCATGGTATGGGAGGTCGGGATTCGATCTCCAACCATGTCACACCAAAGATGTTAAAAATGGGAAGTTTACACTTCCCAGCTTGGCGTTCAGCACTAATGAGTTAGGCAGCTGACTTTCTAGCTCAGAGTCAATATAATGGTTTGGGTTGGGACATGATTGCGAACCTGTGACATGATGTTTCTGTGGGCTAGCATTCTAAAGACTGGCCGCAGGTCGGACTACTGCAAGATGGGTTCAGTACATATACATTGACACCTATATACACAACCTTTGTTCATAGATAAAGTCATTGAGCCTGGTAAACCATGTTCTAATTACTATGAGACTAAAAAATTGTCAAGGTGACGCAAAACCCTCATCACTCAGTCATTTGCCTACTGGGGCCATTGTCCTTTGCATCAGTACCACCAGTACCACATTAACATTAACCATTACTGAGTAAGAATATAACATAATGTGACTGGAATGCAGAGAGAATTATTAAGTCTGTGGAACTAAATGACACATAAAATACTTGTGTGAGAAGAAAGAAAGTAAATCCAAATGAATAAAAATAAATGTAATATTGATGCCAGTGTTAGCTGGTTAATTCGGAAATTGTTATAATTTCTGTTTTAAAAGGCAAAACAAAAAGGTGTACATGTATTGACCAATAAAATGATAAAGATTAAAACAGGGGGGGGGGGGGGAAACTACCATTACCCCCATAGTCAATGCTTTCAATGTTTTGCATTACTCTTTGCCTTTCCAAAGACATACCAGTCTAACACAATGTTTTCCCAATATTTCCAGATCTGTTCGGGCGAGCCACATTCTCGTCTCGTCTGAAGGCAACTCATCTTTGTCCGGCTTACGTCATTCCTACAGCATGCTCTCCATGGGAAAGAGGGTCAAGGCTGTCCACGACTTCCCTGAACATTATCGGCAATCATTGCTATGGGCAAGCCCCGAACTTTTGGAGCAGGTTTGACCAAAATTTGTCGTTCATTGTAAAAGTAAAAAAGTAACAAACAAAAACATTACGGTGTTTTATTTCATTTGAAGATAAAGTTCTGGATGCATCGACTGTATTAGTTTGAACTGTTCTACAAGACTTTGGAGCATTGGGAACTAAGAAAATTGTACAGCATGTGAAAAATAGTGATTAATAATGAGTTCATGTATGTCATGTTTGTAATGTTTATTTTAGATCACACAATACACTTATTGTGTTAAAAACTTACTGGCGATATACAGTTCCATTATTGTTATGTAATGTGGCCTTAATCTGCGTTTTTGATCTGATAATTGCGATATTTCTTCAGACTCACAAAGTGTATGTAAAAAGGCAGGATGTTTACAGGACGTATTTCTGTTTTCTAGAACTTGTCCGGCTACGATACCAAGTGTGATATATACAGTATTGGCATCACAGCATGCGAGCTGGCTAATGGGGTGGTACCCTTCTCGGATATGCCAGTTACTGAGGTACAATAAAAATCCACGGGAAAAAATTTTTTGCAGAGAATTTAGTTTAAGAATCAATATTTGGGGACAAGAGGTAATTTTACTTGCATGAACTTTTGTTAACAGAGCAAAAACTTTAGGTTTCTTTCATGCATTAATATTTTTGCAAGTCACACATTTTAGGATTCCTTGTATGTTTATAATTTTGATGGATGAAACTAAGAAGAGAAATAAGGATGTATTGAAAATGTTTGTGTTGCTAATGTTACACTATGTCTGTGTATAATGTGTAGAGGGAGTTATTATAATTACAGTTGTCCCTCTCTTAAAGCGTACTCACAAGAGAGGACACCTCTCTATAAAGGACACAAAATCTTGGCAGCAAATACCGTGAATTCATGTGATTCATTCTCTCACCATAAGGCACCTCTCTAACAAGGACAGAATTGTTTTACAGAAGGGGTGGGCCTGTTAGAGGGTGTTTTACTGTATTTGCAGGACTTGCTGAATTTAACGTTTAAAATGTTGTTTTCAGATGCTTCTGGAAAAAATCGAAGGTCGTATGCCACGTCTATTAGATACTCATACTATACCAGAACTCCAATTTAATGACACTGGTGAGCAAGCTAAACCACAGCGTATACCGGTAACACTTGGGATATGACATAATTTAGGGGTTATCTTTCAAACCTTGAATAGGCTTTTGTGTGTTGAGAACTGGTTTGCAACTCTCCAATGACATGCTATCCCAATAGACACTTGTGTCCAAGTACAGACTCTGAGGTGCAGGTGCAAGTTTGTAAGCTTCATAAGTTGTTATGTCACCTACAGCTAAATCCTTAAAAATGCTTGCATGTATATCTCCTACAGGAACCCTGTAGACCTTTGCAAATACTAGGGAACTGCGATTGCATATGTTGACCTGAACATTGCTCGGGATTGTACTGTTTCTTGAGTATCTTCAGATATTTTATGGCACATTTGGTACGAACCTGCCCTTTAGCTTGTGTGGTAGCTTTCTTACTTAAGGTGTTTGCACATCTATTAGGGGATAGTCTTCTATTAGGGTAAACGTCATATGGCATTCTACATTATTATACTCGGCATACTTGGTAACCTCAAGATATTTCAAAGTTTTGAGTGATATAATGCATAAGCAGTGGTGGTACTAGTCTCAGCAGTAGCTATGCTAGAACATGTAGGAACAAGAACAGCAGTACATTTACTTTAACAAGTAACTTGTGGTGACTTCAAATATTTTTCAATGTACCGGGTACATGTAGATTTTCTCTCTACCTGTTCACGGACATAATTAAAATGTTTCACATTGGTATTTAATGGTGCTGTTTAGTAACACATAATACCTGGTACTTCAAATAACACCTTAAAAAATCCACAGACAAATTTGCACTCCATGTTAGCCCATGGCCTATTGAAACTTCTTCCATTCATGCTTTTCTTCAGCTTTTCCAGTTGACCCAGAGAATGGCGGGGGAACACATGGGGAGCAGCCACATATTCCCTACCAGAGAACCTTCTCCCAGCATTTCCACAACTTTGTCATGCTCTGTCTGCAGAGAGACCCCACACAGCGGTAAGTTCTATACAGTCTGTAGGTGGTGGTAAGCTCTCTAGAATCTTGCAAGGGTCAGTAGAATGTCATGGGGGTGTTCGTATATTTTTGTCATGTGCATAGTCATATGCAGTTGGCAACCTTGTAAAATGCCCAGTAACACTGTAAACACGGTAAGGTTTGTTGTATCTTACATCCAGTGGTGATCTCTAAGAGAAAGAATATTGCCGTAGCGGTAAGCTGTAAGAGCATATTACAGCAGGGGTAAGCTGCAAGAGAATATTAGAGCAAGGTAAGGTGTAGGGAATATTGCAGTACATGTAGTGGGAAGCGGTAGAGAATGTTACATCAATGGTAAGCTTTAGAGAATGTTACAGCTGCTTACTGTTACAGCTGTGTTAAGAATATTATGGCAATGGTAAGGTATTGAGAATATTGCATTAGTGATAAGCTGTAGAGAATATTATAGCAGTGGTAAGCTTGGGATCTTACAGTAGTGGTAAGACCTAGAGAATAGTAGTAAGCTGTAGAGAATATTACGGCAGTGGTAAGATGTAGAGAATATTACTGCAATGGTAAGCTGTAGAGAATATTATTGCAGTCGAGAGAATATTACGTCATTGGTATCTTACAGAGAAAATTATTGCAATGATAAGGTCTGCCAACTAGTGTGTCTTGAGTTCTGCCCCATATTAAGAAATGAGCACTACAGAAAATTACCACAGGATTCTGTTGATTTTACATCCGAGCTAGTTGTGACAAACTGTACAGAACACACGGGTTACATTTAAAAGTTGTAAGATTGTTCAGTCCTTTTCTCTTGCCCAAATTGACCACTCAAAGAAAAGAACAGCAAATTTTTACAGAGTATGCCAAATTCTTTAAAGAACCCTTGCAACGTTGATATATTATCATTATGTTTATAAAACGTTCTCTGCCTTTATCAGCTAGTGTCAGTTATTCATGTGTGGCACGAAGAATGATCCAGTTTTCTTCATTGCAGACCCACTGCCCAGGCATTATTACAACACAGCTTTTTCAAGCAAGTGAGACGGAAGTCGCAGGTGGTTGCCCTTCCAGACCTGCTGAAGCCTATTCAGCCACTCACCCTGATTGAGCTGCCTAAAGGTAAGATCAGTAAAACTTGTTGTTGATGAACAGAGAATTGATACAGTGATCTCTCAATTTTATGACCACTCGAAGGGACCTTGTTAATGTGATCTTATAATATATGACAGGTTGTCTTAAAGTAAATGGTCAGTAGCATAGTACAGATAATCTGCACTTTGGGACGAAATTGAATGGTCTTATATCCCAGCGTCTTAAAATACATTGCATAAATATATTATGCTATACTCCATTAAGACGGGTGTTTAATTTCCTAATTGTGCATTGGTGTATATTAATATACTATACGCATTGAAGAAATAGCGCACACTCTATTGCACCTCATTTGAGCATATAATGCAGTAACCTAACAATATCAATGGAAGTATATTCTGCAACAGTTCATTGCCAGGCAATGAACACCAATTTTAAGAGTCATCAGCTTTCAGAGGGTGGCCCGTCTTGGTACAAGTTTTGGTTTGACTGCATGTTGCCCTCAGTGTCTATGACCCTTGATCCCAAATTGGATTTAATTTTCAGATGTATCCCAGGTGGATCAGCTAGTGGAAGACCTCGAGGAGGCCACATTGGAAGAAAAGGAAATGTGGGAATTTTGACACCTACAGAGGGGTTTACCACTAGATATTTATTTAAACACAAAACTTGTTGAAGAGGTAGTATAGTCGCGGAATGCTGATGTAATAGTTATTGTGTTGAGCATAAGTTTTATATTTGTATAGTCGCAACAAGCGTCTTCTCGGCAGATAGGAAAGACTGTGGAATTAGTAATCAGGTAAGGTCCGTGTACTTCTATTGTGGCAAGAAAGTCTGTAGAATAATTAGTGGTAAACAAATAGGATATGTAGCCATTACTGGTCTATATTATGTTATCGTAGTTGATACATGTATACATAACCATACCGGTGTTTGGTACTGGTGTTGTTATGCTAGATATGGCAAACTTTAACAAAAGGGCATTTGTGTATCGCACAATTTACAAAGTGATAATCATGGTATAAAACGTGTACTCTGTCCATGCCTGAGACCTGTGCTTGCATCCTTAGTCTGTATTTCTAATAATGTCACCCAAACACGAGAGGTTTCCGATACCTTAGCTTTGATGAAATTTTAAGTGATACTGGAATGATTTTGTTTGTCACCAGTGTTAACATTTAAATTCCAGGGTATCTTACTTGTTCTAATTAAGATCATAGTAAGTGTACACTGTATTTTGGCTAAACACTAATATATACAGCTCTACGCTGCCAACTTTGACCATTACCATGCGAGCAAATGATGATGGTCTATAGATCTGAATTTAATGCAAAGTTTACATTACACCCAGTTGCAGCTCTGCTAGGTAAAGGCTTTGTCCTTTTACTTTATATGTGTGTGTGTCAGTCTGTACATCTGTGAACAAAATATCTGGAAAATAGCATTTGAGTTGAGTGATTGGCTTCATTTTTGTAGCGACGTTTCCTTTGACCTGAAGATAGCATGATTAGGTTTTGAGAAAAAAGACATGGGTGAACGTTGAAGGGCATGAACCGAAAATTTGGTGCAATGATAAGAGATGAGAGGAAAATTTCCATGTGGGCGGCACCAAGTAAGCCTTGAAAGATGTGTAGTTACTACTGGTATTGCACATTAACAATGATTAACAGGAAGTCATATATAAAGGGTTCAACTGCACCTCTTGTTTTGACCTTTGTGACTTTATAATGCCACAGTCATGATCCAAGCCCTTATATTTCTTATATTTTAAGGAGTAGGGTTTGGGCAATATTGCTGTTGAACACATCACATACGAGTGACCTTGAATGATGAAGTTCAAGGTCATTCACAGTGCAACAGACTATTGCTATTGATGACATAGATCCTGCTGTAGGGAGATAATTGCCATAAATATTAGATGTGACACGGAGTGATCTTGTTAGGTTACATACAACTTTACTGGTTTGACCCTGTTCCCAGTTTAAACAAATGCAATTTTATGAGTGGGTGAGATTTACCTCTGTCCAAGCACAAGTCTTTCTTGTTATATTTCAAATGCTTCCATGCAAGTTTTATGCAATACCCCTATAAAAAGCACAGCCACACAGGTTTAGTTTTATTTTTCTAGTTAGGTTGAAACGGTATTTGCTCCTTAAAGAGTAAAAGTAATATTTAGTCGCAGTGAATGGTCAGTAGTGCCTAATAGTATTTTCAGTGTTTAAGATACTTGTGAAAAAGGCAGTCTAGGTCCGTATAGAGATCATAGAGCTGTGCATGCTTGTGCATATACTTCAAAAGTTGTTCTTACGTTTTCATCTGTACAGTTTGGCAATCAGTTGTTTGGGTGTATTCCATCAGTCTAATACGGCAAGGAAAATCTGTGTAGGAGACCAGGACTGGGATTCTCGAGAGTACTCAAGTCTACATTTTGACTTAAGTCAAATTCTTGGTCAATCACATTGATCGGATTGTGACTGAAGTCAGAACTTAGAATTAAGTATTTTTGAGAACTTGAGCCCAATTTCCAGAATAAAGTCTAGAAAGGGCTTAAGTTCACTGATCACTATGCCAACTACTGTCTTTTCATTGTTTAAGATTTGGATATAAGATTTTTCCTGCATACTGACCCTGTAGTGAATACTTGTGATTGTGAAGGTATTCATCTCTGAATGCTTGTGTGTATCTCTGAAAACCTTGTGGTTTTAATTTCCTTTTGTTCCTTCTTATCGTTGACGCTAATTTGCTTCAGTTATTTACTATGGTGCAGTTTCATATAAGAACATGTGTAAGTTCTTCTGCACTGTGAATTTTTCATGTTCGCTGCTTTGCCTGAAACATGGAATGAGATTGAAACCATTTTAATGAATTTTTGCTTGCTATTATATGCAATAGCTAACCAGGGTTGCTGGAGGACTTTTCATAATACAATGAAATCTGTCTTGAAAGACCAGTCCCCAGTTGGCCATAACATATGGTCTCCCAAGACAGATGGTCTTTGGTGGAAAGTTCAGTTGCATTGAAATTGGGATCTTCTGCCAGGAATGTATGATCCTTCAAGACAGGTGGTCTTTCATGGCAGTGGTCACTCAATGGTCGCTCAAGACAGGTTGCACTGTACTTATAAGTATGGAAGCTTTTGACCTACCTGATTACATATGCCTTGTTATCAGTTACGCAGTTTAGCCATTCTGAAAGCTTAAGACTTTATAAGACTTTACTCAAGTAGAAAGTCGGATTTGGGTTTTATCAGTACTATTCTTGTTCAGTAATGATAACCGTTTTGATCTATCATTTGGTGGAGCGCCTTATTTCAAGAGTTCTCCTGGTTCCATTCAAACGCCAAATGTTTCTTAAAATTGCTCATTGTACTACAAAACTCATTCTTTTACAGTGAAAGATAATACTTTCAGAGAAGTATTGCTAATTTTGTTTGCCTGCACTTGTTTATCATAGACGAGAAAGTTGTCGTAAGAAGCTCTTTCTGTTTGCTGTAACATGATGACAATCATTGTTATATTGCCAGTGTTTATGAGCCTAGTAGCATCAAGAGCAGCCATGTTCACTACCCTCTCTGCATCACAAATCTTATCATATCACTTTATTCTGGAAAAAAAAGGCAACTGATTGGATTTAAAGAGACTTTGAGTTTTACCAGAAAGGAAAAATAATTTTCAGGTTTTAATTTAAACTTTTGAAAGAAAGTTTTGAATTTAAATTGTCTCCATGTGATGAAACATAGGAATACGTATTCTTGTACATGTATCATGTATGACAGCGTATGGTTCTTATATGGCTATTCTATTTTACCACCCAGAGGTGAACTACTCATACTTCCAGCATTAATATATATTTTAAAGCTACCTGGCGTGTAAGTGCAGAGGTTTTTTTTTTCTTGAATGTTTTTGAAATAGAGATGCATGTACATGTACTGCCAGCATGGGATAACCAGTACAGCCCATGCTATGATATTGCTGAATAGTACCCGGTAGTATTACTAGTAGTTTGTGATGTCTTACATGAAAGGATTACCTCGATCCACTTAGTCATAGTCGTCTGGGGGTACTCAGTTTTTACTCGTGTCTAAACAGTGTATACCACACATGTGTTTATGTCGCAGCTAAAGGCATTTCTTTAGTACTGGTAAAAATCTCTCTCCAGAGCCCATTTCTGTATTAAACACAACTCTAGTACACAGAAACCTTGACTGGAGTTTATGACAATAATTAAGCTTTGTAAGTAAAAAAAAATTAGATGTCGGCTTACTAGACCTCCGGTCTTTTTGTTGCATGGACCTTTATTTATTTTAAAGAGGTTTGCAACAATCTGCATGAGAATATCAATGCTTGCCTCAAAAACACAATTTGGCACTGTCCAGAGAGTGTGAAAGGTGATAGGAAAACAAAGCATTACTTTAAGACATGATCAATATTTGATTTGAAGCGGATATATAGTTATGAGTAGGGAACAATTACAATAATGATAACAAGTAGAAACCTCCAGTCCACTCAGTAATGGTGGTAGCAACTGTCTTTTGGTGGCAACCCCCATAAAGAAGCTCATCCTTAAATATGCCGTATTGTCGGGAAACGCACCACAAAATATGGCCATGGCTTACTTTATATAAGTTTGGTTCCAGGGCAAGAAATTTTAATATTTTGTTGTAATGATGGTTTTTGCTTCTGTGCGCCTTGTGTAGGGTATAGAATGCAGGACTAGTGCTAGAATAGTGCAGTTCGCGGATGCCACATGTATTGGACACTGGAAACCAGAACTAGAGCAAATTTTAAGCACGGAAGACCATAAATTTGCGTGTTGGATACACTGTTGCAATCAAAGACAACGGCATCATATAGTCTGACTTATTCTAAAGGGGAATAAAAGGTTTCTTAAAGATATAGTGATTTTTAATCATGTCAACTGGTGTAGGAAAATTTAACACTTGAATTAATTTATAAATGTTGCAGCAGTGGTCCCCAGGATTGGTTAGGCACACTTTAACACTGCCACGTCTACGGTGGTGGTCAAAAGCCAAAAGGGATACTAACCCTCTAAAATGCAAGGGCCAAACACTTGTATAAATGTACCAGGGGCAGCAATAGTCACAACAGGAAATTACAGCTGTGAATAATGAATTATTTCAGTTTTTCACTTCACCCAGAAAATATTGCCATGGGCGTATTTTAATGGCCAAATTTTTACAGTGGAACCTGTCTTAAAAGACTGCCCCGCGCTTCAGAAAACTATAGTCACTCAAGACAGGTGGTCTTTGGCGACAGGTTGAATGACGTTAATATGTGAGACCTGCCTGGAATATCTGGCCTTTCAAGACAGGTGGTCTCTCATGGCAGTGGCCTGTCAAGACAGGTTTCACTGTATTTAAAAAATTCCTTTCATAAACCCTGTGCTTCTTTACGGGGGTTCCTGGTATCTTTATCTATGTTTAAAACAAGTATTACATGTACTTTAGTTAAGAACTTAAAATAATCTGGAGCTTGATTTCCTGAAATGATCTGAAGCAAACTAAAGAGCATGGTTACCAAGTTGATGTAGTGATTAAGTTCAATTCTAGGCTTGAGATTTTTGTACAACTGACCCCTGGCGCTCTTGAATCTTTTTTTTTTTTTTTTTTTTGGATATATTAGTTTGAATGCCATGAACTGTTCAAATGTATGGATTTATCACTCGTTTTAACTTTGTCAGATACATGTACTGTAGGTCTGCATGCATTTGTGCAGATGTACATACATTTGTATTTTAGCAAGGGTATTAAGGTCCTTTTCAAGCCCAAGTATCACACTGCTTTGAAAGTGCTTTCCAATGGATTTCAATGTGTACATGTAAGTTGTAAACATATATCCCTATGAAGATGGCAGCGAGATGCTCGCCGAAAATTCGGGAACAAGTTTTGTTTTCAAACCAAGACTCTGTGAGTAGAAAGACAATTTTTCTATTGTGAATCCCGAGTCCAACAACCTAGTATTATCTTGTATAATCTCTATGATTTGAGGAAAGACCACAAAAACAATATGGATTCGAAACTATTGGTTAACTAGAGTGCGAATGTCATCATATGCCGTTCTATTCTAGTAACAAGTTCTGTACACAAAATTGACCTTAGTTCTGATATCTATTAATTGTATAGATGGCACAAGTCCTCAGATTATGAATTGCGTAGAATACGCTGATAAAGTGGTTAACCGGCCTGGAATATGTTTAATTAGTTTGAAGAGATCAGATTTCTTACATGTTGTTTGGCATAGAGCATCATGTACAGTTTTTGACTTGATCAACACCAAACTTTCTTTGGTGATTATACATTGTAAATGTGACTATATCCGTACATGTATAATAAAATTATTCAAAAATACATGCAATTCCAGCGAAGTTCAATGGGTGTGTCTGTTTCAGTCGGGCATGTGATCAAAGAAAGTGATAATATAATCATGTTATTTCATTTGAATCTGCATGTTACAGATTATGCATCGCTACAGGATTCATAGTTGCATTGTACGCATTATGCATTTTGCTACTGCCATAGGCAAGCCAGGCCAGGAGGAAATGTTGCAGAATTAAGCAAAAGAAACCAATGACTGTAGAAATAAAGATCCAATTACATCACAAGTGAAAAGTCTTTTTCCAATGTTGTCTTCTTGTTTATGTGTGCCTTCGTATGTGTGCTTAGTTAGGAAAATTGTGCTGGCATGTGTGCTTTACGAACATTTTAGTGAGTGTAGTCTCATATTTAACCCCTGTTGGGCAGGGTTTCCTTGTCATGCTCCTCCTGCATGTGTATCTGTTAACAAAATATTTTAAAAAGTATTTTATCCAAGCAACTAAGCACTTTTGGTGGGAACTTTTCGTCTAGCTCGGGGATGAAGTGATTAAATTTTGCGAAAAATCTTGGGGTAAAGGTTGGTGTGTGTGGTTCAAATTTTTGCCCAAGGATAGAGAGGGAGAAAATTTTCAGCTACCTGTAACAGCTAAACTGAGAGATAGACATGTGGTTACTACTGGACACCAATAGGAAATCATATGTGGGTACATGGAGAGTCCAAGTGCACCCTTGCATTTGACCTTGAAGGATCAAATTCAAGGTCTGACTTTGAGTGCTTGAATGTATAGTAAATGCGCAGAGTTAGACCACATGCATCGTCATAAACCAGTCGCTCCTATGCCATGTTGTAGCTAATGCAAATACGTGGCCATGACAGGTCAGAATGCCCCATGGAAGGTAGACAAAACCAGAGAGGCAACCATACTAGCTTTGGTTGTAGGCAAATATTTGTCTTCGTTTGTATGGGTACTGGGAAGTGTGATGAAGAAGGAACAGGAGATTGCTGGAGCCCAAAAGTTGCATTTACATCGTGATTATCAATTGATCTCCATTCTACACAAAATATGCTTTTAGTGGCCTGTCTAGCATATGATGCCACTCATCATCGAAATGTTGCATAGAAGTGTTTCTTGTTGTGCCAGATTTTTTAGCTCTGCTTGACTGTGTCAGCAGAGCTAATGCCGTGGCGCGGGCGTCCGTCGTCCGTCCGTCCGTCCGTCCGTCCGTAAAATGCGTTTTCTCAGAAACCGTCAAGCGAATTAACGCCAAATTTTGTGGAAAGGTAGCTATCCGCCATATCTCCAGACCATTTTTTCCGTTTTTCAAAATTTTGGATTTTTTAA
>JAAUYG010238692.1_pt1 | contig 13137 bp, 8 predicted proteins | sample 7278091 | NCBI WGS metagenome assembly JAAUYG01 (sample SAMN14350201, study PRJNA611818) | marine sediment metagenome | isolation source: surface marine sediment (0.6m) | place: French Polynesia: Moorea | collected 2018-08
GAGAAAACGATGTCTACGGACGACGGACGACGGACGGACGGACGACGACGGACGCCCGCATGACGACAGTAGCTCTGCTGTGCAGTAGCACAAAGCAGAGCTAAAAACTGATATGCAATGTAAAAAATTGCATTTATTTACCACTTAGCATGCTTTGCCACTTGCACCAAAATGGTGCCATTCTGTGTCTGTAAATTAGGTCTTACTAGTACACACAACAATACATGCGTATGAATAATAAAGTCCTTAAACTATCAATTTTTTGTTCACTTAGTATTTGCCAATTTTTTTGTGAAGTAATGCTAAACTTGTATTTGATTTTACAAGTTACAACCAACACTTTGGAACTCCTCCACCGTTTTTGCCATGTGCAATATGTCTTTGAAGGTAAAACAAGGTAATAACACATAATTTTTTTACCACATTATCTGTGGGAAATGAACAACTTTACTTATTGCATAACTGAAGTTTCTCTGCCAAGAAATATTTGACCAATAATATGAAAATATTTATCTTGGTATATCAATATCATATACAAAAACACGTAGTAAAAACTAGACAGTCGGTTGCTGTGCAACCTGATGGGGATCCCAGTTCAACAAAAAAACATCATAACACGCCAGGAATGCATTTTTGAGCTATTTTTACTCAAAGTACAACCATAACTCAGTAGAAAATAACTGCATCTAAAAAATTCAAGCTAGGAATAACCTTGATCTCTTTGCAACTTAAACTCTAAATCACCACCTTTGTGTGAAGTATGATATAACTGAGCCATGTTACATTAAATTTCCATCCCAGGCATGACTGCCAGCAACAATTCTGTCCATAAACACTGATCAAACCAAGTTTGGCTTCCCTGTGATGGGTTTCCGGTGGCTTTCATATTTTTTAAATTGCCTGGCAAGCCATTTTTTTAATCATTCTGGTTCTGGTTTGATACAGGATACAGCTAACTCGCAGCTAACTTTCCTCATCTCGGGCTTGCGGAACACTTTGTGAAAAAAAATTCTGTGTAGCATAACGTACAGGACTAACCAGGTAACCACTGGTAACAGGAGGATTAAGGGGCACACATGGTCAACAGGAACTGAGATGTGATTCCTACTTCTCCGTTTGTAGGCTGGGGTGGGGAGAGGAGTGGGTACGAGAAAAGGTAGCAGGAGGCCACTCTCCCACAGGCGGTTGCTCTTTCTGTTGATATGTTGACTGACTAGTATTAATTTGTCACGCCCAGCCCGACATGTAAATCCGAGAGGACAATCAGTATCATTAGTGTTAACAAGCCGGGCTCCTGTGAATGTGATCACGTCAACTGCCGCTAGTCAATGGTTTCATACATAGCCGGGCGCGGCCCACACTCCACAGGCTACACCTCCCCATCCATAGGAAAAAGTGATACTGGGCATGCAGACAGAGCTGCAGCCTCAGGAGCCATAATTATCTGTATTGTTAGCCCTGTAAACAGAGGAGCCTGCAAATGGAGATCACATATCAAATGATCAAGTCCCTCTCAACACGGTAACATTACAGCCGTCCCGTGATCTGGTGATGACCCTTTAATATGACTAATAACTCAAGTCTAGTTGCGCCAGTATAGACCAAGACTACAGACTGTCTCAGCTAGTACATGAGAACTATATATGTAGGATATAGTGTTAGCTGATACGGTCCGTGGTAAGACAGTCACCCTTGGGGTGAAGTTGGGTCAAAGTGTGAGCGATAAAAGAGCACACACGAAATATCACAAACAAAAGGGTACAGAAGTCGCCTATATGTATATCTAACTGATAAGACAATACCTATCACTGTTTCCCGACAAAGTACCCAAAAGGATAACATTTTTACGCCTGCAGATTGTATATAATGTCCATAAAAAATACGTATAAACATTAAACCAGCACCCGGCTGTTTCTGCAGCTGAGCTAGTAGTGTTAAAACCCCAAATAGAAGCATCCTAAAACATTCCAGAGTCGGCGCGGCAGAGGAGGACGCATCTCCCGGGAACTTTAGAGACAGCATCGATTTTTCTTTTGCAATGGATCGCGGTCAGCTAATGGAAGATTGAGGTGATTTATGCAAAATTCTGTTTAACGGCTACACGGCGATTACTATGTAATTAACTATATCTACAGTTATATGTTCGGTAAATATGTCCCCAAATTCAATTTAACCAAGAAAACATATGTCTCTGGATGTATCAGAGAAAAAGTTGCACTAAAATCGCGTAGATTCAAAAGTGGCCCTGTCTGGTGTAATACCGGCAGTCATGGAGTGGCAATGTACCTGCACAACTTTAATTTAATTTTAGAAGGGGATGTGCGGAAGCGTTGTTTCGTTTCTTAAGCATAGGAAAGACAATCACTACAATGATGATTAATGAATGAAAGATCATTTTCACAGCTAAGACATTTTCTAAAAGAGAGCCGGGCCCCGGTCACCAGTATTGAAGGGGTTCTCTACTCTAATGGCAGGTATCTTGTTTGCTGCAACAGTTGTATGCAGTGCCAGGTGTTTCAAAACTTTTGAACCAGGGTACAAAACATTCGAATCAGGGTATGAAATATTCACACCAGGATACAAAATATTTGAACTGGGCTGTGAAATCTTCAGCCCGGTCTAAAATATTTGCACCTGCCTTCGAAATATCCAGTCCTGGTTCAAATATTGCAGCCATGCTGTGAAACTTCAAGAATTCACACCAGCCTATGAAATGGATCATACTTTTAGGCACCGCCTCCAAATTAGCTTGCTTCCTATATAGGGCTTCAATATTGAGCAAAAATTACAATATTTTACAAATAATAGATTATCTGAAAGCAAAATATATCCCAGGCCGGTATATTGGTTCTCAGGGCATTATAGCCAGCAGCCGGGGCCAGCAGAATAAAGAAAACAGTCGACCACAAACAAAAGCAGCTCGAGGTGAGGATTGCAAACATGTTAGACATACATGTCTGGGATGAGATGCTTGCATCCCGGTATTATCACTCGCAGTTGTGTCGGCTATGCATTCGTGTTCCGATTTTCGAGAAGGGCAGGTGTTTCTGTAGGCCATTTGACGGGTCCTCGAAAAACAAAGAAAATGAGGTCTATTTGGAGGGACCATAGAGTGCAACCAAGTGAGTGCCAATGACTTACAGTGATACACTTAACTGTGGGTCCTTGATATACCCCTGAAGACTTCCAATGCATTATCTACAGTTGAACTTTGGGCCATGAGCACCAACAGTCAACCAGACACTCTTATGCAGAAATTGACTATCCAGTTTCTGTGGCATTTTCTGTTTTGGGATATAAATTTAATTAAAGGTATTTGCAGAATTTGTGCCAAGCAACATCAGTATTAACATTTATTGCAGTAAGATATAACTGTTAGTAAAATCACTGGACTGACTTGATCAGCATTTTAATTAATTATAGCCGATACTTTCCAACATAATGTTCCCCCGACTTAATTATCGCCCACCTGTATCTGTCTTCTGTACACTTCTTCTTAGTACGTGTAGCACTCTATCAGAGTATTTTTACACGGGAGGGGGTGCGCATGTTCCATTCACTGGGATCTAGACAAAAGTTCGCTTATGCGTTCGTCAGTGGTGCTGTTCCATTCCGGTATTGTTCGTGGGAAGAACGCGTTCTTGTATATTAGTGTCTTAGTTCCAATCTGCCGGAATTTAGTGCTGTTCTGGCTCCTGGTTCTGGTATACACATCCTTCTGTGCACTAGGCCAATCAGTGCACTACCCCCACACTGGTCCCAATGTGGTCCAATCGCGAAAATACGTCTTTCATTAACAGAGATTAATGTTTTCTAGCGATTTATTTGCCGAATTTCACGACAGTCTTTAAATCGCAAAAATAAATTGGTAAATAGTCACAAACATAATTCATGTGTACCTGGAATCCTGGATATAATTAGTAAGACCTGAGCTAACTGCAAATATTAATCCCTGTGAACATGGTTTTGTCTCAAAAGCACAAACATTAATGAATTTACAGTACCCTAAACTCCCTATGGAAGGGCATACATTCCAAAATTACTTTAATCAGTCACCGAAATTGTGTGTATTCTTTTTCATGTTGTCACCAATTGCCTTTCTCTTAAAGTTACAATCTTCCTCTTTCTCAGCTACATTAATGAGCATGCCTCGTGCCAAGCCTGCACCGCTGGCTCAAGCTGTGGAGAATGTCACAGACCTACTGACGTGTCCTATATGTCTGGAGCCTTACGACAGCCTTGGCTGTCAGCCGAAGATGTTACTCTGTCATCACAGCTTCTGCCAGGAATGTCTGGTCAGTTTGGTACAACCCGACCTTGCCATTGAGTGTCCGACCTGTCGCCAGCCGACCATGCTTGCTGCAGCACCTCCACAGGGAATCCATCAACTCCAGACCAACTTTTACGTCAGCCACATGAAAGAGCTGGTTCACGTTTCTGGAAGTCGCGGTCCGAAGTCGAGGTCACGAGACTGCAGGAAACATCAGAAGGTCATGGACATGTTTTGTGTGACATGCGAGATGCCCCTTTGTGTGGAGTGCTGTGACTCTGATCACAGAAACCATCGTGTCAAGGACATGATTCAAGCTACCGATGAACAGTCCAGGGCTCTCCAGATGGAAATAGCCACTTCGCAGGAGTTCACGCTCAAAAGCACACAGAAGATCAGGGACCTTGAAACACAGATGAGCTGTCTGCATGCCACAAAAGACAAAGGCATGGAAGACATTAATACGATGTTTGATAAGTACATTGATGCCTTAAACCAGCGTCGAGAAGAGCTGAAAACTTTTCTCTTTGAGGCATACACCGAAAACAGAGACAGTCTGTGCCAAGAAATTGAAGCCTGCAAGGGTCAGAATTCTTCCCTGACGGGCCTGGTAGACCAGTGCCATGATGCTATTGAAGAAGGAAACATTCTGGATATTATGGCGTATAGAGCCAAACTGAGATCCAAGAATACAGCTATGGTGAAGAAATCCACTCCGTCCTTTTGGGGAATATATTGGCACTTTCAGGCTACAGAACAAGATGATGCCATCACTAGCATCATTCCAGAACTAGGATACGTAGCTGGCAAGGATCCCCTGCCTTGTACATTTCACCTCCAGGACAAAGCTCCAGTCAGCGGACTCTTCACAACACTGTCCTTGGAGGTTCTGGATTGCCATGGGGGAACTGTAGATTCCTGTCCAATAACTGTTGATATTTGTGATCCAGCTGACAATCAGCTTCCTGCAGCATTGCAGTGTCAAAATTCAGGCTTGTACGAGGTGACGTTCCGACCAGAAATATCCGGACTTCACCGAGTCAAGGTCAGGTTTCTGGACTCACCCATAAAGCACGGTACCTTTGGAGTGGATGTCAAGAGCAACGACCCAGTGCAACGGATTGGTTACAAGGGTGGCCAGAAAGCAGCTATGGAGTACCCCAGAGCGGTATGTACAGACAGCCAAAACAACCTGTTTGTCATGGACACAGGCAACAAGCGTATTCAGAAGTTTGATGCCAGTGGGCAGTTTGTGCACCAGTTTCCTGTGGCCGGGGAACATGAGCCATATTCCAGCTGTGGGCTAGCTGTCTGTGATGCCCAGGGAACCATTCTGTGTCCTCAAGTCTGCTTACAAGAGGCAGACCTCACGCATGCCAATGCCGTCCTCATGTTCTCCCTGGATGGCCAGCTTCAGCAACGATTTTCTTACAAGGACATCCTGGCTAAAGCTCTCTCCATTGCTGTCAACTCGCACGGGCAAATGATCGTTGCCGACTCGGAAGAGAATGCAGTGTTTATATTGGACAGGCATGGCAGGGTGCTGCGAAAATTCGGGGAGACGGGCAACGGTCTGGGTCAGTTCAATCGACCAGGGTTTGTTTGTGTTGGAGGGAACGATAGCATTATTGTGGCAGATGGGGAAAACCATCGGATCCAGGTCTTCGACAAAGTAGGAAAGTTCCTGTACCAGTTCGGACAGAAGGGCTCAGGCAAAGGACAATTTCTTCTTCCCTTTGGCGTGGCTGCTGATTTTCATGACAATATATTGGTTGTCGATTCGGGCAATAAGAGACTGCAGATTTTCAAGACTGGTGGAAAATTCCTGGCTAGTATAGAGAGTATATCAGATCCACTAAATGCTCCACGTGGGATTGCAGTGTCATCAGATGGCTATGCCTTCATTGCGGACCGTGATAACCACTGTGTTAAAAAGTACAAATACTTACATTGCACATCAGTTTAAAATTGTATAAATTCTCAATAAATATACTATTTTTTCAGTAGTATCATGAGTATAGGATCCTAAATATATCTATAACTTTTGATGATGTATTTGTGGATTTTATTATAAATGTTATTTTTTGCAGTCGGCACATTATCATGGCTATGTTGGGGTTGAATCAAGTGTAAAGTTCATAAGGCCACCATGTTCTTATGTCTATTCTTTGTTATATTGTACACATGAAAGAAAAAAAAGCTCTGTAGTGATTATGTATATATAACATATTCCACACATATTTCATACATTATGGGTACAAATAGTTATACATGTATATGTGTTAGTGTATATTCATTATATTGGTATATACAAACGATCTATGTTTATGTACTATTCAGGCCATATGAATGCCTTCTGCGCTTGGTGTTCCTCTGCATGTGAAGTGATAACCAAATGCCTGAAGGTTTAACGAAATGGTGTTCAAAGACATTCATGCGTTGAAGATTTATAATCAAAAGTGTAATTTTAGTATTTTATGTCAGATTGTATACACTATACAATGCTATATACCAACATACATGGTAGCGGTATATGTAGTTTAAGTTTCTACCTGAATACTGTTTTTGTGCCACTACAACAAGGTACAAGGTATCATTGGTGTGATAGTTTTACTGGACCTCAATATTTACCTTTAGCATGTGTTTAGTTGTATCATGTACAAGGTTATAATACCAGGAATTATGCATACTTAGCTCTATGGTGTCCACTAGCACAATTTTAAAGATTTATGCCGAAATGGGACCAAAGTAAGTTCATTCTGACAATCGTAGTTGATGCTGTTTTGCCTGACATATATATTCCACAAAGTTGAGGTTTATCAAGAGCTGGAGACTTGTTCAAAACTACCGGTATATTAGCAAGGTACATCAGGTATGCTGATTAATTAAATTTCCAGTCCACTGTAATATCATTCCATATTTTTCCACTTCGGATACTCTACATGAGTACCGTAATTCTTTAATATAATACCAGGTACTTAACTATCCCATGTTCTCCGATTGATGACACTTTAGTTACAAGATATTCAAGATATTTCGCTCATAAAACTATATATTTTATGCAAACTTGAGCAGGATACTGGTATGCAATTTACATTCTCGATTGGGGTGGGTGACCATTCATGTTATTTGGGGTAACTTGTACATTGTTGTAGAGCATCGAATATGGAAATATGTCCTCCTGTGATGCGATACTGTGAATGTAATACAGCAACGTTAATTCTAACAGAGATACTATTACTTTGGCGCACTCTTCATCACAGAGGGGATACCTAAGAAATATTCAGCTATTGTACATGTTGCATGGTGCAAGTGGTTTCAGGTGCGTTTGAAAATCATTGCATGTTGAAGTTCGTAAACCGATTTCAAGAAAATATATAAAGCACCATTAACTCAGTTACTGCTTTAAGATATTGCTAATGCCAGCATGTGTTTGCCATAAATATTAGATACAGATTTATACATGTATTTTCTTAGCAGATGTAGTTTACTGCATGTATTTAAATGAAAACTTTACACAAACCAATCAAATGAAATTTGATTAATGTGGTTATTTTAACATTTTTGTTTTGCACATGTTAATGCAAGTGTAAATGTACCTATATGTTCTTAGTTATTTTGTCATATTTGGTTAGTTTTATTATATTTGCATAATTATTAAGTTTTAACAAATTGAATTTGTTTTGAATGAAGTTTGCGGATGCAAATGTATGGTATCCTCAAGAAGCATTTCATTTGTGATATGTTGCCTTATACATAAATAGCAGTATTTAATGCATGTATATATTTTATATCAACACTGCAAAATGTACCGATTTACTGTACAAAAATAAAAATATATAGCAATTAATATATAATAAAGTGTTAGTCTGTAACTCTGTATACATGTAGCCATGTTCATATAAGAGAGAAATGCTTTAAATCAGATTGTCCACACTTTTCGGTGGACTCCCTCCATGTTCATGAGGAAAGATTACAACTATTGGCCTTTATTATCACATGACCCATCTGGATCATGTGACACCAACTGGGTCCAGAAGGGTAATTATAATCACTAGTTGTCATCTCCCTCCTGACAAATATATTCAACCAAAAATTTGGGACAATCTGATATAAACTCTGTAATATTTCTCTTGTTATATATCCAGAGTCCAAAAACATCTGCTGTAAAATTCTTTGTTTAAGTTTAGGCAATATCGGTCTTGGTCAATTCACTGGCAATATTCCTATCCCAGCTGTAATACTTTTGGGTAACACAGACTTGACAATTGTCAGTATTGCTGATTGCAATCACATATGTACATGATGAATGTGTATGTACATGTACTCGAGATGTCATTCATATAAAGGAATTCATTGTCAAGCCCACACATTTCAAAATAAAAAAAACAACAACATTTATTTCTCAGAAATTGTTGCCTCGGATACATGTATATTAACTAAGGTAGCATGTGGCAGCTTCAAATCTGAGTCTTCAAATCAAACCTGGTATTGCCTCAAGTATAGCAGCAGATAAAACTGCAATCAGCATGATCATATTACATGTTTGCATTTGGCATATTACAGTGACTCATTTCTTGTAGTGAATCAATCTGATTACTAGTACAAGATTGCTTGGAAAATTGTTATGATTTCAGTTTGAACAGGCCTATAGTGAAAAAGATTACTTATGCTAAATTCTGGTATTTACTGATATACAATGTATATTGCTACTGAAGTTCTGAACACAACCAGGGAGATCTAAATCAAGACAGCCGATCTTAAAAACAGCATTGTGGTATACATAGCAAGAGTAGGCAACTGTATGGTAAATAATTCCTGGCTGACTGAACTGATATGCCAGTATCAAGCTACTACCAAGCTCTGTTTTACATGTACCTACAGTTCTTTGTAAAATAATTTATGAAAGCCTACCATAGAGTAAATCTGAAGTTGAGATTTTCACAGAAACATTCCCAGTTAACACCAGCTTGCACCGTTACTGACATTCCATTCGCTAAAGACATGTAACTCATACACGGTACTAAAAGTTTACAAAGTCCATATCACGAGTCATTCTAAGAGTCACGTTCAATATGCTATTGCCTGAATCCCACTGCGCCCGGCCATTCTTGGAATCCACCGGATGAGGTAAATGTAATCCCAGCTTGCTGAGAAAGAGAATAAAAATTTCATCAGGAAAAAAAAAAAAGAAAGTCCTCGTGGGTATTTTAGATATTCAGTGTCAAGTTTATAAATACAAATGAATTGCAGTGATTAACATGAATGGGCTGCAGACTGTATGCAAAAGATGTTTCTTTAAACCGCAAAGCTTTCTACTACGCTGTATGTGCTGCATGGAAATTAACCTCTTATGTGTGATTTACAGAAATGTCTAAAGGCATGGTCTTCACATGAACATAACCTCGTATACACATTTCTCAGACAATATGAATGCAGCACCAAGGACATAGTTTACACATTGCAGCAACATTACACAAGAAAATTTGCATGTATTACAGTAATAAATGCATTGATACACACTATTTGGGTGTTCGGCAGTCAATAAATTTGTCCTTAACATCAAGTGTAATATCAGTGGCCCTGGTGTCCGGCAGTTTGATTTTGACCTGGAAAAGATGGATACAAATATATATATGTACATGTACAATATTAATTAAGCTGTTAGCTGGCAAAATACATGTATTTTTGCCAATTATACAATGATGAAATTAATGCTCCTACATTCCGTAACAGTCTTTAATGATAGTGTATCCACTGGAGGTGAGCTTGCTTATACTCATCTGGTTGCTGTACATAGTGAATATCATTTTATATTTTTTTACTGAAATGTACAAACCACAGTGATTAGATTTACATGTAAGCAGATGACCTTACACTGCGCTTCACAACATATTTTATATTTGTCTAAAGTTTTATATTATTTTAAATTGTACAATTTTGGAATAAACTACTGCTACTACTACCGTATATATGCCACTACCTAGGATATTTTTACAGTAGTATAACTCACTATCATGTCTTCGCAGCTGGATGAAGCTGGAGTACGATTGCCCATCTGCAGGTACATATCCTCGGAGGTGATGGCCTGCTTGTAAACAATATCATATCTGAATCATAAAGCAAATTTACAATGTACTAGCTGTATAAATAGGCATATTTAATGCACATAAGTTTAAAAGGTACCTGATTGGTAATGCAGGGAGGTGTGGATGTCCGCGATCGATGCCATAAACATGTAAATGTATTATTAAGCTCTGCTCGAGTGCAATATGTGACTAAATGAAGTTGCAGGCTGGTCTTCAAACTGACATTTATCTCAATGTACCGGCCGCCCAGAATCTGTTATATACATGTAATACCGCATGCAGTGATTTATCAGGTTAGTTCCCAATATATATATACAGTGGCGCCTGTGATTTAAGACCCCTGCATTTAACAATTCCCTACATTTGAAGACCAGCCATCAATGACACAACTCTTTATTTTGATGTAAATGTTCCTCCAATTTATAAGACTGCATTCAATTTAAGAATATTTCTTGCTGAATGGGTGGTCTTAAAATGCAGAGATTACAATAGTTGATGAGCAGCATGATTGAATGCAGTCTGTTACTGATAAACATACAATCACGAGAAGCTTTGAAGGGCTTACTCTGGCTGCTGCCGTGAGTCATACAGATCATCATATTCTGCCATGTTCTCGACTTCCTCACTTCCCCAAATATCCTTACTGTCAGTGGTACGTTTAGCATAAATACTCTTGGCTGCAAATGTAAATTACAGAAAACAAAACTATAATTTTAGTATACCTGTACATGGGTCATTAAGTGTGGGTCACTGGTAAATATATTCATCATTCCGTATACAGTGGTCCCTCTCTTAGTGGCCACTCTCAACAGAGGCCACCCTCTCTAATAAGGCCACAGATGTTTGGCGCTACTACTAGCAATATATTTATTTCTCCCTCTCACGAAAGGCCACCTCTAATGTGGCCACAATTTCTTGGCAAATAGGGTGGCCTAATTAGAGAGGGACTACTGTACTGGTAAGCCTCCATGTGTCTATCAAATTCAGCAAATATTTGTTAAACACAAAGTATTAGGAGTTCACATGGGTTAACAGTTAGTGGTTAACAATCAAATGGACCGAATCACGTGAACCGACCGTTTCGGCAAATTGATCTAGTGAACTGACCAAATTCTTATCTTGCGAGTCACGATCTGCACTCCTTGCTAATAAGAGTGATTAGCGATTTAGTGCCCCTGTTTACTGCAGATTTGTGAGCCAACCCACCTATAAAAATACGATCTGATGAGCCAGCCCTCACTAAAATAACGATCCGTGGCTTGCAGTTGCTGTTAAATTCAGATCTGCAGGCCATGGCTGTTAAAGACTGACTAGGCATGGCTGGCTGTTAAAGAGTGATCTGCCACTCGCCATGGCTGTTAAATATTGATATACATGTATGATTGAGATACATGTAGGGGTCTTAAATAATGATCTGCGATTCGTAGTTCTCTGTTAAAAAATAAAACTCGAATTGGGCCATATTTTCTAGACCCATGTGTACCCCTAGTATTCACATAGTATGGCCCACTCTGAAAACTGAAAATACTAGTCATATCCACGTGCACAGGACAGCAATTCAATAATAGATGTTTTCTGGTGATGGTGTATATACCGAGTACCATATGGTAACCATAATTGTGACTCTTTAGGCAAAATATCATTTATCTAGGGAACTTTTCCACCATAATTTGACTCTGTGCACAGAATGTTTCATCAGAAATCATTTATCTAGTCACAGACCTTCTGGATAGAAATTTAGTGGGAATACCTGGTAATGCCTGTATGTATGTACTTACAAGGCTTATTTTCTTGGGTTTTCGGACCCAAATCTCCAGGTCCTAGTGCAGCAGCTCCACTTCTGTTGGGTGTCTGATAAAGAAGAATAAAATGTCTCAGTACTATATAGGGGTACATATCCCAGTAGTTTCAGTATGCTACTGGCTCATATATACATGTATGTGTGGTGCAGAAAATACCGCTTTCAAAATATCTCCTATATACATGTCAAAATATTCACTACCATCACGGTTAAGCAAAATGTGTACACATAAAGAATAAATATATGTAATCCATGAATAACTATAGTACCAAGGACAAATATGCATTAATTGCTTTATAGTAAAACACTACTTAAACAATTACAACCTTAGGTAAAAACACTAGTCTATACATAAGATTGTACAAATTGTAATTAACCAAAGAGTGTAAGTATGTAAAGCTGTGTTAATATTTTACTTTGACCCAGCTGTCAGCATACTAGTACATGGTCAGTTTAATAGAAAATGTGAAATTGTGAACCGGCCTACATGTAGAGCCAGTAATGTTCCTATATCAAACTATAGTTCCCACATGCATTTTCTTTCTAATGTTACAGTGTTGCCATATATCCTGATATCATCAAGGTACATGCATGTTATATACCCATACATGTATGTATATTTTTTTTATTTTTTGTTTTTATTGCAGAAAGAACACACATATACAAGTAATACAAGTACAGAACAGAAACATTGTAAAACAGAATTGCACAGTGACACACACACACAGTGGAAAAAGCCCCCCCCCCCCAACCCTCTATCCCTTCGTCATAGATATTCAATTGTTTTCATTCAAATACTTTCAAAACAAATTTTGAACTTATACGTACAAATTAAATTTTAAAAAATCTGGTTTTCCATTTATGAGTTTTTGTTGGTACAGTAGTACCTCTCTACTAAGGCAACCCTATTAGAAAAGAAATTCTGGCCAAATTAGAGAGGTGGCCTTTGTTGAGATGCATAAGGAACTACGTGAACA
>JAAUYG010024299.1_pt1 | contig 13133 bp, 12 predicted proteins | sample 7278091 | NCBI WGS metagenome assembly JAAUYG01 (sample SAMN14350201, study PRJNA611818) | marine sediment metagenome | isolation source: surface marine sediment (0.6m) | place: French Polynesia: Moorea | collected 2018-08
CCGTATTGGTGCGGTCATCCAGAATGGTGTGTGTGATTGCAGGCGTCACCGGATCAGATGGAGGCTCGTCTGGACAACGGACTGATCATCGGCCACGCCTACAGCGTCACGGATGTCAAGATGGTCAGTACATTCACCTGCCTTCGTCATCGGTTCCTCAATGCTGATGATCCTTATATATCATCAAGGCATTCTGAACCAAAACTCAACGCGACGAAAAACGTTGGAATTACAAAAAGGCATATTGGACATGCACCAGGAATCAAAAGCGTGGGAACACATTTTTGTGCGGCATGGCTTGAATTCTTGATGTTTGGAGTTCCTGCGTGGAAGTTTTCATCAGTTCAGCTCTTCCTTCTTGTCTGTACTCGCCGCCTGATGTTTCAAAGCAACAGCAAAAACGCACCAGTTGAAACAATGTCTGTTTCGTGACCTTTCCTAATTCCGTGTCTCTGATTGGCTGGCGCAGGTGAAGATCCAGACGCCGAACGTGAAGGGCAACCTGCCGATGATCCGCGTGCGCAACCCGTGGGGCGACGAACACGAGTGGCTCGGGTCGTTCGGAGACAAGTACGACGTTTTCACCTTTTTATGTTCAAATTCTTTTCCCCTGTCACCCCCCCCCCATGAATTGTCACCCCCGACGGGTGGCACCCCCTCCCACTCTGACATGCCACCCCCATCTGACTTGTCGCCCCTCCCTGATGAACAAGTTTTACAAGTATTCTGGGGATTGGATCAGTTAGAATGAACCAAGAGTACCAGACGAACTTGTTCCCCACGAATACGGAAGTGTGTTTGCACGGTGGACGTTGCCGTTGATCTGGAACACGCACCACTGCCCAACATGCACCCAGACAAAGTGCAGTGCAACAGATTGATAGATCAGTGAAGTGGGCCAAAGTGCCGCACCCTCTGTGACGGAAACACGGAATCTCTGGCACAAACTGCATTGAACCAGAAGTGAAATCGTGTTTGGGAGATCTATTTTTTTGCATTAGACAAGAAACTTTTTCAATCTGAAAACTTTCCCCACATTTCAACAAAGAATCAGGGGACCAGGGTAAGATCTGTCGTCTCAGGAAAACATAAACGCTTCGTTGTGTTGCTTTCTAGCGATTCGTAGGAGCGAGGATCTTCTCATTTTCAAAGAATTTGAACTAAAACTGTCCCCATGATGCACACACATAGAAGTGAAATTGATGCACATTTATCGCTCTTTCAAACAGATTTGGATCTTGTCTTTCAAACCGAACATGTATTCCTTCATTCACTTCCTTTTTTGGCATCAGCACGCCATGCTTCTCAAATTTCTTTTTCTATTTTTTTTTTGATCCCATTCAGTAAAACTCTGTCAGTTTAAAATGAAAACGCGTTGGGTCTCTCATCTTTGCGTTTTGTTCAAGTTGCGTTGGTTTGTGTTCAGTTTGGAGTGCGGTTTCGTGCAAGTTCTTAATTAATCCCCCAAATGACATAACATGAAGAAAAGCTGCACACAGTTGTCATGTTGCAGGTCTGAGGAGTGGAACTACATCCCAGATGACCAGAAGGAAGAGATGGGCCTCACCTTCACCCACGACGGAGAATTCTGGTGCGTAACTGATTGTCAACTTCTTGTCACAATCTCCAAGCTCCAGTTGCATGTGCCATTGACGTCAGTTGCCAAAGAACCAACAGTCGCTGCCGAAGTAAATCTAGATCTTTGTGTTCCTTGTTATTTTTTTTTCTGATGGAATTCTTGATGGGCTGAAAGACGTTCACACAACCTGCATTTTGTCAAAATATTGTGACTCGAATGGGGTCAAAAGTTGGTTTTGAATCTCAGATAAGGTGCGACACTTGTTCAAGGGTGCGTCTTAAACCGTCGTGCTATTTCTTGGCAGGATGACGTTCACGGACTTCCACGAGAACTTCCAGCGCATGGAGATCTGCTACCTGGGGCCGGACTCGCTGATCCCCGGCATGGAGCAGGAGGACGCCTGGGAGTGCAAGCTCATGGAGGGCGCCTGGAAGCGCAACGTCAACGCCGGCGGCTGCAGGAACTACCCGAGTGAGTGGCGCCGCTTGCGCCGGAATGAATGTGGGTTAAATTAAGGAAGCATGCGAGGCGCTATGGGGCAATGCCCAAGCTGTGCCCTTTCGCCCATTGTCAAGCTTCAGGCTAACGTTCGCGTGCGTCGTGGTCAGAGTGGCCCGAAAAATCCAGAAACTTTTTTCCAAGGATTGGGATCCATCCCTCTGAGAGACAAATGAATGAACCCACGCTCAACGACATTGCAGTGGAATCGGCACATTTGCCATTGCCGCTCCATCAAAGTAACAATGGCAAAGTGTGCTAGATACGCCACGCAAAACCCGAAGGATTAGCTAGGCCCAATCCACACTGGACACGATGCCACGCGATGCTATGTGCAAATGCAACTGGAACCTTCTGTTGTGAATGGTAGAGTTCACAGTCGACACAAGCAACATCAAAGGAATTGCCCGCAAATTTGAGTGCTCGAATCCAATGTGGATTGGGCCGTAGTTGTTTTGTTTGTTGCAGAGTCGTTCTGGACGAACCCGCAGTACCGCGTGACGCTGGAGGAGCCGGACGATGGCGACAAGGACGGCATCTGCCAGGTGATCGTCGGCCTCATGCAGAAGGACCGCAGAAAGGCGCGCGCCCAGGGCCAGGACAACTACGCCATCGGCTACATGATGTACAAGGTGCGCACCAGGGCTCTTGCTGCTTGCACGAGTATTTGAGAAAAACATACATTAAGATTGTTTTGTCGCGGTTTTTGTTGCCTGCAGGAAGACTTGTCGGACCAAACTTCATACATGGTCATTTGCAACGAAATAAATTCATTTTCTAATTTCAAATATTCAAAAAGGAACTGTTGCCGGAATCAAGGCCCTTGCATACCGACCACTGCATCAATTGGGAATCGTCCGGAATTGAGTCAAAGAATTTCCATTGAAATGAACAGGAATTCGTCCACTCAATTCGTGACGGTCCCAATTTGTGTCTGGTGTGATCCCTGTCCGTCTCGCCCTTGACCACAGGGATCTGTGGTGCAACTCGCATAAGCGCCCTGTGGTGCAACTCGCATAAGCGAAACAATGATCCAGGGTTCAGGGCGCGTCAGACAATGGCTTGCTGCGTTTAGCGTGCCACACAGCCAGCAGAGAAATAATCCTGACATTTCTCAGGCATTTCTAAATTCTTTGAATAAATGGGGCAAAGCGCTTGTGTGGCAAGACCTTTGTTCATGGCTTCCTGCTGGTGCTGTTTGTTGGCCGGCAATGAGCGAGTGCAGGGTCTGTGCTTTGGGGACGGCAATGGTTTGTCACTGCTTCCACACTTTTTGCCAAGCACACTGCCCAGAACGGAAGTTTTCTTTTGCAGCTGGATGATCCGGATGTGGGAACCCTGGACTATCGCTACTTCGCCACACACCAGTCAGACGCCAGGTCTCCGAACTACATCAACCTGAGAGAGGTCAGTCAAGTACCATCAGTTCCAGCGTTACAGTGGCACTCGGGGTTTAACTCGCATTAATTCTAAAAGTTATCTGCATAAGATTTCAACCGTAAGGGAAGAAGATTTATTCTCGTGTTGAGTTGCATTGTGAGGATTGAGATGTCGTCCACTCGAGTTTTTGGTGTATTTTTCTGCAGAATGTCAAAATTTGAACGTGTTGCAATTTGGGTTTAAAGCGAATTAACAACAGCTGGCAACAACAATTTGTGAAAATGTGAATTAACTGCAATTTGTCTGGTGACCACACTAAAACATTTTCACGTTTCAAAAATGAACAAATGTTCAAGAATGTTCATTTTTCTTTCCTGTTCAAAGAGCTGCAACCACCACAACGTGGAGCCCGGGTCTTATGTTATTGTGCCCACAACGTTTGATCCCAACCAGGAGTCCGACTTTATTGTGCGCGTTTACACTGAAAAACCCGCCCATGCTGCGTGAGTTGTTGATTCATGTAACAAGCCATTTCATTGGTTACTCTCTGCGGGAATAGGCAATGTAGAAATGGAACGCACCGCTTTGATTGGTTCTTCGTGTTCCTCGCGTCATTTTGTTGCCAAATCTGGACGCACGCGGCGGAACAGAAACGTAGTTCCAGACTGCGCTCCACGTTTGCAAGAGAAAAGCTGATTTTGGCCAAAAAAACCCAAAAAACACAGAAGCTTTTTCAGCATCTTTGTCATCTGGAACTATGGAATCTCAAGAACGTGCGTGTCTAGCTTTTCTTAGATTCACACATTTTGTGACTTTTTTCAGCAGACTAGGGATCTCACATCTTTTGCAGACTAATATTTTCTCCTTTAGGACGCATGAACATGGGAACTAAAGTTTAGCGTCTTTACTTTTGTCCAGTTGTGCGGTGCATGTAACAACTCAGCTCAGTGTGTAAAAACTCTTTTTATTCAGCAACTCTCTGTGGCATGCTGCATCTTTTACTTCATTTTTGTGGCTCAACTTATGAAACATATTTTGCTTGTCTATTGTAGTAATATCTCTATCTTTGATGGTCTTCTGCTCTCACTGTTTCTATGTAGGTCATAGGAAACCATGCAATGCCCCCAGGGGACTACGTTATTGTACCTACCACTTTCAAACCTAACGAGGAAACAGATTTCATGATTAGAGTTTTGACTATGAAGCCGTCGAAGACAAAGTAAGTGATATTTGACACCACAAAAAGAGAGTGAATTATTCAAGGGTCCTTGTCCTTGTCTGTTTTGAGTAAATTCTGTGTCCTGGTGTTGGAAAAAATGCAGACCTTTCTGTGAGCTGCAATGTCGCCTTCAAAGGAAAGGCAGACACTGAACATCTGGGCGAAAAACTTTCAAAAAAGACGCTGCTCTTGTTTGTGGCAAACTTAATTTCAGAGCACATCAGAAACGGCAGCAGGATGGTATGATACGTGCACTCAGTTGTGTGTTTGGTGTTTTCTGTTCTTTATTTCGTTTTGTGTCCAAATTTCTTGTTCCTATTGTTGAAAAGGTGGGGGGGCAAAGATGGGACAACCTCGGGTGGAAATCAGAGCTCACGCCACGCAGCTCTTGTGAGGTTGGGCAACTGGACAGCTGTCAAGTGCAGTCTTGCAGACGCCCCTTGTTTCCAAACACAAGTCCAGCACCAAGCGGGGAGGGTTGAGGGGACACAAGGTATGATCGCGCAGATTGTAATTTCTCAGAAAAAAATACACGCGGGACTTGTGTTGCAGGGAGTTGGATGACCAGACTGGTACGACGGATGTGCAGGGAACAGAGCTGGAAGACACAAGCGAAGAGGATGGAGCCAGGGTAGGTGAAAACATGGGACTCTGAATCGCGTTGAGAGTCTGAGTCTGAATGTTTCATCTGCAGAAAGTGGCTATGACGTTGGTGCGCGAGAGAGCGCGAGAGGTGGGGGGGGGATTGGTTGTGTTTGGTTGCGCTCGCAATTTTTCTGTCTTTAAATTGAGAGGAATAAATTTCCCAGATGTCAAGAACACTTTTGGGTTGCTGGCCTAAACTGGCAAAATGCAAATTAAAACCACACCGCACAAGTTGTTTTCAGCAATGAATTGAGTGGTGCGATCAGTGGCAGTGACAATTTCTCACAGCACGAAATCTGTGTTGACGTGTTTTTAATTTGAGGCCACGCTGCTTTAGCTGGTCTCGTTGTCATTGTCGTTGTCGTCGCCACAGACGCCGGCCCCCCTCCCAACATGGCAGCATGGCTTCGACGTGGATAAGCGAGCTTGTTTGCCTGGATTGCTTGTATGTCGGAGGCATCAATTGAGGATGTTTTGCCTGTAGATCGCAGAGGTGTCAGAGGCGTTTCAGAACGCAGTGGGCGAGGACGGAGAGATGGACGCGTACGAGCTGATGACGCTCCTCAACGAAACCGGATTCATCTCCCGTAAGCAACACGTCTTTAACTCAAAATGGTGCAACAGTCCCAATTGTGTCGTGCTCTGCCTCTGTCAGCAGAATTGCAGAATTTTGTTGTCCAATTTGATAACTGGTGTCTGTTCCCGACTGCCGCGACAAAGGGTTAACAAGAGATTTTCATGTCAAGACTGTCCCTTTGCAAGCAAGTACTTCCTTTCAATTGTGTATTTCTAATTGAGTTGGTCACAAACACTAAAACTAAATTTAGCTTTTCTCTATTCCAGAGGCTATTCCGGAGTTCGAAAGTTTCAGCATAGATCTGTGCAGAAGTATGGTGGCTATGAAGGACGTATCCTTTCGAGTTTCCCAAAAACTGGGCTCAACAAATGACATGATGTAAATTGCATAGATGAAGAGGAAAAAGTAATAACAGTGAAGTTTGCGAACCGGATCTGGAATAATGACGCAATTCTTGACGCAAACCACAGGCGGACCTATCCGGGAAGCTGAACCAGCCGGACTTCGAGAATCTGGCAGCAGATCTGATACTCTGCAAGGTGAGCTTCAGTTTGTGTCCTGCCATCTGACAACTTCCATGAGTTGAATTCCAAAGCACATTTGGCATCAAGTGTCAGAAGAACGAAAAAACCGTGTGAGTAATGGAACATTGCAGACTCAGTTGCTGTGAAAATGAGGCAAAAGGTGACGCAATTCAGTCCAGTGGACCAAAACGATGCAGGATTCCCAAGAAACATTTCTGATCGGTGCATATCTTCTCCCGTTTCAGAAAATCTTTTTGAAGCTGGACGAAGACCAGAGCGGGTTCTTCAGCAGCTTCGAGTTCAGAACGGTGCTTAACACTCTAGGTAACGAAGCTCGGTTCAAACTGATCTTCCTTTTTCTGTAATTCCCACATGATGAAACGACGTGGTAGATCTTCTTCCAGAAAGCTTTTCACGTAAACTCTACACAGTACCGAATGCGCTTGAAGTCTACGTCACGTGTACAAACGCTTTTTCGCCATTTTACTTCTCAATTTTGGTTCGGACCTTTAGCCTGTGAGCACAGGACATTTTTTACCTTCAAATATTCTCCCTCTCACTTTTTATAGAACAGAAAAGAAATCATTTCTGCTTTTAGCATTGTTATCCTTAAACACTGGCAGTGTTCGTTTTCCCTGCGCGTTCAACAAAGTAGATTTTTATCCCATCCCGGCGCGAGCTTCGTGGAAGCCTGGGCGGATTTCTGTGCGCGCCTTTGGTGGCGCATTTGTCTCGTGTCCTGCGCATAGCCTGGCGTCACTGCGTCTGGCGCCACTTTTCCCGACACCGCGCTGAACAGCCAATCGCGTCTTTGCAACATCTCTCAGTTCACGTACACCATTCATTGCATGGAAATCTCAGCCATTTTCAGGTTTATTGCTTTTCACTCTTCAATGTGCTTACAACTGGCAGTAGTCATTTTCATTTTTCTGAATTTTGAAATGTTCATTTCTCTCTCTCCACACGTTTAGTGAATCACGTGCCCGAGCTCTCAGGTATGGTAGAAGCTGCTTTCAGTCTCTGTGTGTATCTTTGTTTGTTTGTCTGTCTTGAACTGGTTTAGTATTAATTTGCGCTTCAAGTCATTGAAGAACAAGGGAGACTGTGTTCGTGGAAAGGAACCTTTGTCGTGGGCGAAGGAGGGCGGGGTGTCCATAGACGTGAAATCCCTTGTTTCTTCTTGACCTGTTTCTTGTATTGTAAGCTGGCTGTGTTTTGTGTTTCTGTTGCACGCGTCTGAGTAGAAAGTCACTTTTTCGATTGCTGCGTCAGAAACGTAAATAATTTTACCTACAGGTAAGACAAATTAACATTTTACTGACAGGTTTGCACACGTGAAATCTTGAGTTGAGATGACTTCATTTAACCACGACAGCAGTTTTTTAGGCCGCGCGGTGGCAACTGGCGGCCTTGTGGAATCCTGTGTCATGCACGTGTCGTCGTTGTGGTCATTGTACATGGAGAACCCCACTGTCCTCAGGGGAAAGAGCATGACACACGGGGGTGGGGGGTGTTTAAGTGTGACCACGCCGCCTTTACGCGGAGACAGCGCTGCCACTTGTCTCCGCGGCTGTTCGAGGAACTGGGCATTTTGGCTGACAACTGGTGCAATGCAACTGACACACCCGGCAAAATGACCACAGTTACCGGTACCTTCCAGCAGCTGGGCGAAAACAAAGGGGGACATCACTTTTGAGAGGGTTTCAAATATTTGTTGTCCTTTGTGCACGAAGACTGATTTCAAAACAAATCGTTGTCAGGCACGTGCTTGTATTTATGGAATGAACTACGTTTATTTGCACGAGTCACATTAGTTGTGGCCAGATCACTGGATGTCAAGAAATCAAACAACAGCACCAAGCATCGTTCTTATTCAGTTGATTCGTCTCACAGTGTTTTGATCAAAGATTGCAATGACGCTTTGATTTTTAAGACAATATCACAACTAGAAACAAAGAATTTTTCTTTCCTTATTGCCAACTCAGACTAACAGATGTTTCTTTGGTGAAAAAGCTGTGTCTGAAAATTCTTTCTTTGTGCAGCTGTAGATACATGAAACTGAATGCGACATCAATACTGAAATTTTGTCAACTGTCTTCATTGTTTTGTGTTTTGAATTGTGATTTTCTGTTTTCTACTAAATTTGGTACGTCAGAATTTACTTTGTGAGGTAACCAACAGAACTCTCTTTCAGGATTCAGAATGTCAAATCAGGAAAGAAAACCAGTTCATTGTGAAATAGTGTGTGTGGCAAATGGCACCAAGAGAAGGCTCCTTGTGAAAGAGCAAGAGTCAGACTAATGTTGGAATCAATTTTGTGAGGACAAACTGCCGAGTTTTGATTTGCTGAAAATTTTATTGAAAGCAATGCTGTTTTGCTGCATATGCAGACGCAACAACTCAATTGTCGTTTTTCGCTCTCTCGTGAGCGCAACATGGATAACGTGAACTGAAAAACGAAACCCCTCAATGCTGTTATCTCGCAGGTCCTTCCTTTTCCCGTTCTGAGATGAGATCAGATTTGACTGACTGGCCTTTGTGCGTTTCAGGATTACGCGTCAGCAACGCGACGTTCAACGCGATCGTGATGCGCTACAGTAACCGACACGGGGAGGTGCGCTTTGCGGACTTCGTCGCCTGCGTCATCAAACTCAAGACGCTCTTCGGTGAGATTCAAACATTCTCTCTTCTTCTGTCTTTGGCTTGTGGTCTGGGCCTTTCTGAGGCGGATCCAGGATTTTGATCCCAGGATTTTGGTCAGGGGGGCTGGTGGAGTTTTGACCCCTTGGGGGGCCTGAGCCCAAAATTTGCAAAAAATAGGGGTTTTTCTGTTGAAATTGCCTGGAAACTACATGAATTTGAAGGGGGGCCTGGGCCGCCAGGGCCCTCTGGATCCGCTAGTGCCTTTACAACAACATTTTGAGGCCCATAAGACCCAAGAATTGCACGAATCAAGGCAGCTGATTCACGAATCACGAGCCGCAAATTGGTTCTCAAATGATGTAATTTCTGTTGCAGAGTCATTCAAACAGAAGGATGAGAATGACAGCAAGAACGCGAATTTCAGCATGGATGAGGTACGCCAAAAGTTTTGTTTGGTTGATCAGTTCGAAAATTTCGAGCCATTGTGTGGTTTTGAAGATTCTCGTTTTCTGGTGTGTCAGGCACTGGTGAAAGAGGAACAGAAAAAAAGCCATTTTTTAATTGAGAAATTTCAAATCAATCTTTTTCTTTTGCAGTTCATACAACTGACAATGTACACCTAGAGGTCTCTGCACTTCAAGTTGCCTCGCGAAAACTGTTGGATCTGGGCTGAATATACCAAACGTTTCTCAGCGAATACAGTGAAAGTCCATTTCTCTTCTCATGACCAAACGAACTAAGTCCTGATTTCCTGTACCTGTGACAACAGCAGGAGAATTTTGATTTTCATATGATTCAGTTGTCAACGCACTTATCCTGACGTTTTCGAAAGCTTTAACTCTGTGAGTAGAAAGTTTTTATCATTGCAAGCTTCGCTTTGTGTGTTAATACCCATGTTGTCTGGACTTGAAACTTCAAAGGACGCGGCTGTGCTTATCATGTATCGTTCTCTTACAATGATAGAAACTTCTTGACTTCGAGGAAGGGAAAATCAAAATGTTTAACGCGACGGTGAAGTGTACTTGCCAGTTTGATCATAATTTTCATTTGTTGGTGGAAGAAGTTCAATGCGAACATCACGGATTGTACCAGAAATATTCCTGCTGCTTTTACACTTTCTGTGTGAGTGTGCACTCTTTTGAAACAAAAAACAGAACAACTGACTCGTGAAGCATTTGAGTATGGAAGTCAGATCTTTGTGTATTCACAACCATACCTGTTGAATGGATGCCTGGTGAATTTTTTATGTCCATTGGTACACAAGTCAGTTCTGAAAAGCTTTTCCATGGTGTTGCACTCTTGCAAACGTAAACTATTGCACACAATCATCAACCTCAAGAAACGCATTCATTGATTCCTTCAAATTTTGTTCTTGAGTTGTTTTGCAATTGTCCAAAACGCTGTTTTCGTTTGTCGGGCACTCCATTTGCGGCGCAATTTTAGGAAAGAAAGTTAAGACAGTGGCATCACCTCCAACCACAGGCTGACGTTTCACTGGCATTTCCCAACAGAATGTGTCTCCCAATAAGAAACAGAAAGTGAGGAAAGTGCAGTTTTTCAGCTTCTGGTTTTTGATCAAACGGCGAAATGGACTGCATTCAGCTGCAGTTTCAGAATTGTTTGTTGGCTACACTTCGTGGCGTTTTTACGATTGAATGACATTTTCTTTTGTATTTGATACGAACGAATTTTCACCGGTTTGCTTTGTTTGGAGGTTACGGCTTGAATATTTTCCCCTGGATCATGTTGTTTATCTCTGTTTTCGCTAAAACCACAGAACATGTAAAACTTTTTGTTACAGAATAATAATCCTAATGGGCCAAAGAAGAATGTCTCTGGTGATTGGTGTTTTATTTTCACCACCGCAGGACAAAACAAGGGGTGTTTATTCCCCCTAAAATCCATTATCGTGTGTTAAGAAGGAAGGTAATGCCGCAACGTGACCACAACATAAGCAGGGAAAAGACGCTCACATTCTTTGTGACTTGGAAAAGGAATTAAGAGGAAATGTTTGCAAATTTGCAAAGTGACACGAGGGGGGGCGGGTCCTGGCCGCTGGACCTGTCAATTTCGTGTGCTTTGACAAAAAAATGCTTGTATAGGGGAGGGGTTCTTTTGGAGTTGCCTCTTGTTTATAGTCGTGACGACTTAAGATCTTCTGAGATCTGACAGAGATCTGGAGGGCAAAACACGTGCTGAACCACAGAAGGTTGCATCCTGGATTTGAATCCACAGCAATCGTTATCCTTCACGGAAAAAGACGCATCGTGTCAACATTACACAAAACAGCCTCCGCACTGGTAAACAATGCTGCATCACGACCAAAGAAAGCCCTATCTTTGTCAGTTCTTTGTACGTGGAACGTGTGGCCTTGCTTTCCAAAAAATGAAAATCTAGCAGTTTAGGTGCTAAACAGGCACAAAGGACCTTGATTGAGACATTTATTTCAGAAATTGCAAATTTCTGTCACAACTCTAGAAATGACAAATGATGCAGGGTTGGGCAGTTGAAGAAAAATCCTTCCGTTGGAAATCCCGCACTGCGGCCTCAACGGTGTGAGTGTGTTTTGGGATCAGGGCGTTCTCGCAGAAATAGACAAATTTCCTAAACTTCACGTTGGCCTCTGTTCTAGAACCGTTGGCAGGCCCTTGCTCAATGTCTCATTTTCAAATGTGGTCATTGTTTGACTTCTCAGGACCCTTCTGCCTGAGACGTCACGCACAGTGAACTTTGACCTCGTGCAGCGTGAGGGAGGAGTGGATTCTCCCGACGGCGATGATGTCGATGGCTGTGGCGTTACGCAGTACGTCGCACGTGTACGTGTGCTGCTCCGGGTGGCCGGGCTGCGTCCAGCGGTCGATCAGTCGGCACATCGGGTTCTGCTGGGTCGGTTTGCCGAAGCCATTGTCGCTCAAATGAGTTCCGGCGAGGATCGCAATCCGAGGGTGCTCGCCTGTGTGTGAGCAGAACACCCGTGTCTCAAACACCCGTATCTCAAATGTGGTTAGGACAGCCTGAAGCCGCACGGGGGGGGGGGGTGGCGAGGGTCTTTTTGGTCTCCCTCCCCAATCGTGTTTTCAGTTCATGCCCAAGTTTAAAAGGGGTCAATATTTTGGTCCTTTGGTGTTTAGGCCCATTCTGGTCCAACTCCGGACATTCGCCACACTGCGCTTGTTTCTGAACCTTGGATTGTCTCTGTTTTCATTAGTACTCGTTCTCTGACCACCCATACCGGTGTGTCTGTTGTTACATTTTGCATTTGGAACAAAAGTTACAGCCTGTAGATTATTTTGCATCAAAAGGGAGTTGTTCTGGGACAAGTACGGTTGCCTCTCCTGGTGTTGCACTTCCGAATTGAGGGCCTGGGAATCTCTGACCTAATGCCTGTAGACCTCGGAACATGTGTGAAGTTAAGGGTGGATTCAGATGTTTGGTCAGGGGGCCTGAAGTTGACTCGTTCACCCAGACAAATGCACAACAGACGAACCATGGATTTCCACGGCTTTGACCGGACACTCCGTATCCAGGATTCCGGTCCACCAGGCGTTGTACTGGAACCCCGTCATGAAGAAGGTGGAGTCATCCCCGTCCGTGGACAGGGCCCCATTGCGGCCCTGGAACGTGCTTGACTGTCTGGTGGAGACGAAGCGTGCGCAATCCAGGACTGCAGAAACAAAAGTGATAGATTCAAGCGGAGGATAAGCTGAAGGTCCCACCTTTGTATGCAGACACAGTTATATACAGTGTCTTAAAAACGTGATTCTGGCTCTTTTGCCATCTGATTGCGCCACTGACAACATTTCTGAGGATGCAAAGGCAAAAGACTTAACCTTTTCTTTTAGTTTCATTGGATGTAGGTCAAACCCACTGGACATTCTTGGTTCCAAGTCAACCTCATTTCTGAAGATTTCATCAGGCTCTCAACCGAAAGGTGATAAGAAAACTTACCATCAACCATCACCACCACCACAATGGAACAAGGAAGCAGAACGTTCATCTTCAGATCTGACGAATCCCAGAACACTGATGGGGATGGGTTTCAGGAGCGTATTTTTCGTTGAACTTCCC
>JAAUYG010040703.1_pt1 | contig 13130 bp, 15 predicted proteins | sample 7278091 | NCBI WGS metagenome assembly JAAUYG01 (sample SAMN14350201, study PRJNA611818) | marine sediment metagenome | isolation source: surface marine sediment (0.6m) | place: French Polynesia: Moorea | collected 2018-08
AGCCATTAATTTTAGCTAGGTGAGCTTCTGCTCGTTCACCATAACCCTGTAAACCAGCTAGACCAATATGTTTGACTTGGTGACAACTAGGGCATAAAGCTGTCAATCCCGACAAGGTTTGAATATGGCTCAGGTCATCGTAGTGCCAGATTTCATGACATTCGACAGCCCACTTATCACCACGACCACCACAGACTTCACAGCGATAGTTGGCTTGCTTATAAGTTGATTTGCGCAAAAAGTCCCAGGTTTTGCTCGATACATGATCTCGGACATTAGAAAACCAACAAGTAGAGGGAACTAACTCGACAGTAAGCAATTTAACTGGAAGTAATATCATTTCAGTTTTTAAGTAAGACAGATGATTTGTAGGGGCGTTTGGCGAAACGCCCTTACTGTTAAAGTCAATATTGTGGAGAGATAATCGCTCTTGAAGAAAATCCGCCTCATTGCGGAGAAAAACACCACGCTGCTTAAAGTTATTAGCGTATTCAGCGATCGCCTTTCTGTGGTTGAGATCTCGTCGATATAGTTCTCGGAGTGGATCGAGAATTTGCTCTTGTGTTAGGTGAAAATTGGGGATAGTCATAGCTGTAATCTCTTCTTCGTATATCTATGCTGCTGTTTAACCTGCAAGAAGTGCGATCGCCCTTTTTAAAATCTTTCTTTGAGATCGAGAAGCATTGCATATTCACTCTTAAATCAGTCGTATAGAGAATAAGGGGGAGAAACATAGAGCTAAGTTATCATCATCTGGAGTTAAGCGAATGACTTCGATTAAACAAATTACGACTACTATCACATTCAGCTTGTTATTGGCTTCCGCGTCTACGGTTACGGTGGCACAATCTCTCGTTCAGCAATGGAAACAGGGCTTGAGTGGCAGCCAGCTTACAAATTATTCAGGTTCGGTAATTAATTCTAACAGTACCCTAACTGTAATCAGTTTTTGTCACAATGGTCGGTACAGTTATTACAAAGAAGGAAGCTGGACTTTACCAGGTCAAGCAGGGGGAGCTTCTAATAGTAGAATAACTGGTCGTTGGGATATCCAACAAACAGGGAATCAAGTTTTGTTGGGATATCTTACGGATAATGGAGAATCAGGAACTTTTCCGCTTTATTTGCAAAACAATGGTCGGGTAAACATTGGCGGAACTGAATTTGCTGTACAGCAAGGCGGGGCTGGTTGTTAGATATTAGATGCGATTGGCGAAGCCTAGCCGTTTGCGGAGCAAGTCCGTAGGACTCAGGCATCGCTTCTTTTTTTCTAAGGTTCTTTTTCTCTAGCAATTGTAAGATGAAAGAAGATGAGTCTTAGGAGATGGAGTTATGGCAAGAAAACTCTCAGATTACAGACGAGCAGATGATAGCAACCACTTTGAATATTTTTTAGACTATGGAAAGGTTAATAGTTCTTCTCAGAAACCTGGCATTCTATTGGCTGGTGGTGCAGAAAGCGAAAAAGAAGGAGAAGATGCCGCTACTAAATGGTTTCTTAAGCGAGCCTACTATGCAGATTATTTAGTCCTGCGCTGCGGGAGAATTCGTGGACAAGCAAAGTGGATTGTGGATAATTACAAGGATTTAATCAATTCCGCAGCAGAATTGTCTATTAATAGCCGGGAAGCAGCTAACAATCCAGAGGTGGTGCAATACATTAAAGATGCTGATGCTTTATATTTGGCTGGTGGAGATCAGAATAAATATGAAGATTATTGGGAAGGAACAGCTACAGAAGATGCCATTAATTACTTAATTAATCATAAAAAAGTTCCTGTGGGTGGAACTAGTGCTGGTCTGGCAATTTTAGGAGATTATTATTATGCTCCTTCTCGGCGAGGGTTGCTGAGTTCAGAAATTTTGAATGACCCTTTTCATGAAAATACCCAGGATATTTATCGCAGCAATTTTCTCCAAGTTCCGTTTCTGAAGCATGTCATTACTGACACCCACTTAGATCGACGTAATGACAAGCATCCCGAGACAAGATATGGAAGAATTTTTGGCTTAATGGCGCGAATTATGCTGGATGAGCATCAACCATATGGTATTGGTTTAGAAGAAGGGGCATTTGTCGCTATTGATGAAAATGGCATAGCTCAGGTTTTTGGCAACGATTCAGAGCGGGGACAAGATGCCTACTTTTTGCAAACTAATGGTGCATTACCAGAGCAAATAGAACCAGGATTGCCCTTGATTTGGGATAATAACGGACAGGCAGTGAAAGTCTATCGAATTCAAGGTACACCGTCAGGAAGCGGCTTATTTGACCTCAACAATTGGTTAACTGCTGATGGGGGAACTTGGGAATATTGGTTTACCACAGGTGGGTACTCTGGTTTTCGACAAGAACGAATTAGGTAGTATCCAGATCGGTACTTATTACTTATTCTCGCTGCGATTGCTCTGTAGGAGTCGCAAAAATAGTTAGCAAAATTCCAGGAAGTAGATAGTAATGGGCGATCGTCGAAAAACCAGCTTCTGTTCCTAATTGTTCTCGTTGCTGTTGATTATACAATCTCATTTCACCAATCCAGGGGATAAAACTCGAAAAATTATTTTCCCCTCTATAACCATCAACTAAGTAAAAGCGACCCCCATTGGCTAAAACACGACTGACTTGATGAAAAACTTGTTGTGGATGAGGATAATGAAGAAAGCTCATGGTACAGAAAACAGCATCAAACTGTTCATCGGCGAAGGAAAGAGATTCTGCCCGACCACTGACAAAAATTAATCTCTTGCGGTATTGATTCCGCGCTCTTGCCTCACGAAGCATCTCAGGGGAAAGGTCTAACCCAATTGCCCTTACCGTAGGAAACTCCGCCGCCAGACGGCTCATTAGCTTACCAGTACCGCATCCTAAGTCAAGAACAGAAGCATTTTCCTTCAACTCCACATACTCTAGCAGCCGTTGATGAATTGCTTGGTAGAAAACGGTGGTGAGCAAGCAGTCATAGTAAGCAGCCCAAAGATTAAAGAAATTTTCTTTTTGTCGGTGAAAATTGTTAGTCATTGATTTTGATAGCGATTTTGCGATCTCAATTCTAATTCTAACTTGACAGACAGAATTGTCTGTTCTAAAATTAAATCATGGACAAAGTCACCAAACACCAAACACCAAAAGAACGAATTCTCAAAACAGTAGATCGTTTGTTTTACGAACAGGGTTATCTAGCAACTGGGATCAACCAGATTATTGCAGAGGCACAAGTAGCAAAAGCAAGTTTCTACCAGCACTTTCCTTCAAAAGAGGCATTGGTACTCGAATACATAGAAGCTTATAACAGTTCGTTTTGCAAAAAACTACAACAGCTAGATAAACAGTTCACAGAACCAAGGGCGAAAATACTGGCATTATTTGATTATCTAGCAGAATTTGCTCAACAAGCTGAATATCGAGGTTGTACCTTTCTGAATATAACGGCAGAATTTTCTCAACCTGAGAGTAAACCCCGTCAGTTGATTGCTCGATTTAAAACCAATCTCAAGGTATATATAGAGCAATTGGTGTTGGAGACTTTACCAGAGGATATTTCCTCAGAATCGGCTCAGACCTTGGCAACTGCTGTCTATTTACTCTTTGAAGCAGCATTAATTGAAAGTCGGGTCCATCATGACCTCTGGCCTATTCAGGCGAGTAAGGCTGCGGTATGTCAATTATTGAGCTAATTTTTTTTGCTTTTTGCATACAGACTGGTCTGTCTAATAGTTGAAACTTAAAATATTCTAATTATGACTGCTTATAACAGACTACCAAGCCTTACCGATTCCTATCGCACTCGCTGGACTGCTCTTAAGCAGATGGGTCAAACCCTCTTTGAAGATTATGCGATCGCCTTTAAACGAGATCCAGCAGCCCGTAATTGGTTGGAAGTACTACTCTGCTATCCTGGGGTTCAAGCTATATTTTTCTATCGTATTGCTCATTGGCTAAATGGGCTATATATTCCTTTCTTCCCTCGTTTTCTTGCCCATATTGCTCGCTTTCTAACAGGAATTGAAATTCATCCAGGGGCAAAGATTGGCAATAGAGTATTTATCGACCACGGTATGGGAGTGGTTATCGGCGAAACTGCAGTAATTGGTAATAACTGTTTACTTTATCAAGGCGTAACTTTGGGTGGTACGGGAAAAGAGCAGGGAAAACGCCATCCCACTTTAGGCTGTAACGTTACCGTTGGTGCAGGAGCGAAAATCCTCGGCAATATCAATATTGGTAGTAATGCTCGCGTTGGTGCTAGTGCTGTAGTGGTTAAAGATGTACCAGCAAATTCTACAGTAGTGGGTATTCCAGGTCGTATTGTCTCTCAAAGAGATGAAGAATACGACTGTAATTAAACCTCAGATATAACCAAGAGGTATTAACTATGAAAATGCAAAACTTAGACTTAAAAAGTATCGAACGAGAACTTACTAATAAGACAGCTTCCCAAATAGTTCAGTGGGCAAAAAATAAATTTCCCAATGGTTTAGTAATGAGTACCAGCTTCGGGATTCAATCTGCCGTGATGCTTCATTTAGTCACTCAAGTTATTCCCGATATTCCTGTTATTTGGATTGATACGGGATACTTCCCCCCAGAAACCTATCGCTTTGCTGAGGAATTAACCCTAAAGTTGAGTCTCAATTTACATATTTATCAATCAGATCTCAGTCCAGCTCGTATGGAAGCATTATATGGTAAGCTGTGGCAAGAAAATGACTTAGAAGCATTAAACCGCTATGACTATCTACGTAAAGTCGAACCAATGAATAGGGCGTTAAAAGAGTTAAATGCTACTGCAACTTTAGCGGGATTGCGAAGAGATCAGACTGATTTTCGCTCTTCGTTAGAAACAGTCAATCTTCAAGGAGAACAGTACAAGATTCTACCGATCTTGTCTTGGAGTTCTAAAGATATTTATTATTACCTTCAAGAACACAAATTGCCTTATCATCCACTCTTCGATCGAGGATATGTTACTGTCGGAGATTGGCATTCCAGCCGCCCGTTAATGGCTAGTGATACCAATGAACGCGCTTCTCGCTTTCGGGGTATTAAGCAGGAATGTGGTTTGCACCTTCCCGTTGCAGCTTAATCTGTGAGGCATTTATCAACAATAATTTTGAATTCATTGATGTGCAATAAAGCTAAAGCTCTCTGCCTTCAGGTGGGAGTGAGGTTACCAAGTAATTTCCTCTAAATGAAAGAAAAAACAGAAAGAGAAAAGATGCTGAATAACGAGCTTTATTTAGCAACAGATCGGGAATTAGCAACTATGCAGTTGAAAGCACAAAAGTTGCTTTATAAGCTCAACTTTTGTCCACCCGATAAATTGGACGAGCAGAAAGAAACTATAATTCGTCTATTTGGCAAAATTGGGGCTAATTTTACAATTAGACCCCCATTTTACTGTGATTATGGTAGTCATATCTCTGCGGGAGACAATTTATATATTAATTACGACTGTATAATTCTTGATTGCCATCAAGTTTGTCTGGGCAATAACGTATTATTAGCACCGAAAGTACAAATTTATACAGCCTATCATCCAACAAATCCTGAATTGAGGTTATCTGGTAAAGAATTAGCTGCACCTGTAACCATTGGTAATAATGTTTGGCTTGGTGGTGGAGTAATTATTTGTCCTGGGGTTAGGATTGGTTCAAATGTAACTATCGGTGCGGGTAGTATAGTAACTAAAGATATACCCGATAATGTTGTGGCTGTGGGTAATCCTTGTCGAGTTATTAAAACTGTATGACTTTGCTATGAAAAAAAGAAATATATACAGGCGATCTCGTCAAACTATTATTTCGTTACCGCAATAGTTATAAATACTCAGTTATTGCAGATTTGAAAATCGAATCGAGAGGTTCATTCGTGGCTTATTAACAAACCTGACAATTATGGAATTGCCAAAATGTAACAGGACAAAATATTTCAATTGTATTTAAAAATTGAGGTTTAAAAGAAGCAATCGCCATTTTGTAAGACTAATGATATTACGACAAGTTGTAATATTTATTAGATGTTCCAAAATCAAATAAGCCTAGTATTAGCGTGGTGTGGCTGACAAATGCGATCGCTATTTAATGGGAAGTACAGATTTACCTTTTAGACTTGTTGGATACTTTGATGCTAGCTTAGCGATCGGATTTGACTGTGAAAAGCGATATTAAATACGGCGATTTGGGGAACATCGGGAAGGATTTTGGCGATCGCATCTATGCCTTTAAGATGGGCTGGGTTGTGACTGGGGGCAAGGGGAATTAGCTCGGTGATCGCACTTTAAACTTTCTTAACCTCATTTTCTCAAAATTTATTCAAAATATACAAATAATTTTGCTTAGATACTTAGATTTGTTCTAGCTTGTCTAAAACTTGAAATCGATTTTTGTTGGCTGTTAATTTTTACAGATATCTATCTAGATCAACCTTAATGGTGCAGTCAGAAGTAGGTTTAGCCACACAAGTTAGGATATATCCTTCCGCAACTTGTCCATCACTTAAAAATATCTGTTCGGCTTGATCTACTGTGCCAGAGATAATCTTCCCTTGACAAGCATCACAAGCACCGACAACGCATTCAAACGGAATTTTAATTCCTTGTTCGACAGCTTCAGAAAGAATGTACTCATCATCAGGAACTGCGATCGTTTGCTGAAAATTTTTACTGTCATTGATTAGAGTAATGTTATAAGTAGTCATGATTTATGCTGAAAAATTGAGTTATTAAATTGATTGACATTATTTTTTGATAATTGCGATCGCCTTGATATACAACTACGCAAGTTGACTCTTTCACGACGAGCATCACGCACAATCTCAATCCCACCTAGAAATACGAGCAATGCGATCTCTATACCAATAATTAAATCGGGAAAACGAGAATTAAATAGATTAACCAGCAAACCTGCGAAGATCATGCCTAAATTAGCAATCACATCATTTCTAGAAAAAATTCAACTAGCTCGCATATGCACTTTACTCTGACGATGTTGGGAAATTAGTCATAGACAGCAAATATTAGCTATAGTTATTCATCAAAAAACTGTAAATTCACTTGCTGCCAAGTAAACATCATTCCAAGAAGGCGAACGATAATCTCGATTTAAACTGCGATCGACATATCCCACCACGCGGGGTAATTCTTCTGCCTTAGTTTTTCCTGTTAAAAACATTTTTAATTGAGTTTCCCAGTCTTGAGGATAGTTTCTAATAATAGGATGTTTGACTACTAAGGATTGATATTCCCCCTTGTCTGGATCGACAATGACATCGAGACTGAGAATACCCAAGGAGCGAACAAAAACACCAGTAGCTGCGATCGCAAAATTACCATTCACTCGTTTTTGTTTGAGAACAACGACAAAATGTCCACCTTCGGGGATATTATAAACCAATTCGCTTGGGTCTTTTACTGGCTTAACTTCAACGTTGTAGCCTTTGCTTAGTCCTTCCTCTAGGGTGACATCTTCATATTCTTGGTCTGGATGGGGTAGATAAATCGTAAACTGATGAAGATCGAGCCAAGGATTGTGTACCGTTTCGTTAGTCTCTTGTTTCCAAGCATTATACTGTCCCCGCATTTCTTGACCCACATAACTATCGCTATTGCAGATATTAATTAGAGCCATATTGAGAACGCATTGCTCGAATTTACTAAATGTTCCGATAACTTCCATGATTTTGTCTTTTGTTATTTGTTATTTGTTATTTGTCATTTGTCTTTCGTAATAACTAATCCTCATCCAAAGCAGGAAATGACTCTTCAATTTCCCAGAGAATGCTTTTATTAGCGATAAACCAACTGCGAGTTTCTGGAGTTAATTCATCCCAAACTAGGTCAATGGCGACATGAGGAGATTCATACTGATATTTTTTGCCAAGCGATCGCAAATTCTCAGCAACTCCTCTAGGAATACCAAAGTCTAACCAGTCAACCTCAACGACTTTAGCCGATACACCACCACTAGGATCGTAAATTAATTGTGCCACTCTTATTAAATCCGCAAAATGGGTTGGTCTTAATCCCGTTATCTGTTGAATTTCTCGAACTCGCTCTTTATTTTGTTTTATACTCATAATTTGTTCTTGGTTGTTTGTCTTGCGTCTTTTATGCTTCGTCATTTATTTCGTTTAAAAATTAATGACCACTAACAACTAACGACTAACTAACAGCTTTATAATTTTTGACTCGTTTACCCGTACCAACACCTAAAATCTTGGCTAACCAAGGGGGTGGAGAAGTGGCGATCGCTTTTTGTAAGTCTGCTAAGATTTCTCTTATCGCACCACCTTGTTCTATTTTCATCGGATAGATATAAGCCTGGATAACTTTAGCAGCAGCAGGGCCACCGATTGAAGCAACATAGAGAACGGGACAATCTCTAATTAAATTGACTCGGAAACCATTCTTATCTTCATTAAGATCGGCTTCTATTGCCGAACGCACATCGATTAGTTTAATCTCATCTGCCGATAGTTGGTAAATTAAGAAGCGATGGCAAGAACCAAAGTGTCCGTCTAATTGTTCTCCAGTATTAGAAGCAACAGCAATTCTAATGGAGTTGGGCATATCACCTTCTTGGTATGGTTCGATAGGTAATTCTTGTTCGCAGTAACCCTTTTCACCCCATAAGATTCGTACTGCTTCTTTAAAGGCTGCTATGTCGCTATTGTCAGCATCTTCGCCTTCCCATTCACTGTCAACTTCGTAAATGTTGCCAAAGGATCTTTTTAATTGGGTAACTGTCAGTTTACTAAGGGATTCTTCAGTAATTTCATCGTCGAGATTGGTTTGCAAAGCCTCAATTAAATCCCTGACAGATACATCGGGTAAAACTTTAGCTGCCAAGGCAATTCTCAGGGCGACTTCATTAGAAATGGGTTGAGTTGTCATTGTTTTACTCCTAAATTTGATTTATTGTGATTAGTCGTTAGGTGTTATTTGCCATTAATTTTTACCGAAAAACAAGTGATAAAAAACAGATTACTTTTGCCAAAGGTGTAATAATGAAAAAACTGCCGAGTCTGTTATTGCTGTTGGTTTTAGCTATAGTTAGTAGTTGGTTTGTGTACGAACATCGGGTTTATTCGCAGACCGAGCCAGAAATAGAGCAAACACTTAATTTTCAGCGTCATTTCGAGCAATTAGGGGTGAATGGTTCGATTATTATTGATGATCTCAATGGCGATCCGAAGGCTACGCGACAGCGTAATCGCTTTTACGAACATAATCCCAACCGCAATAACACTGCTTTTCTTCCTGCTTCTACCTACAAAATTCCCAATTCTTTAATCGCTTTAGAAACTGGGGTAATTAAAGATGATGTTGCAGTTCTGACTTGGGATGGCATTGAAAGGGGTTTTAATGGTTCTCTCTTTGCTCCATGGAATCAAGATTTAAACCTCCGTCTAGCTTTTAAATATTCGGCCGTCTGGTTTTATCAAGTCCTTGCCCGTAGAATTGGACATCAGAGGATGCAGGAGTTTGTGAATAAAATTGAATACGGCAATCAAAACATTGGCAAAGAAGAAGATATCGATAATTTTTGGTTAGAAGGAGAATTAAGAATTACCCCCAAAGAGCAAATCACTTTTCTCCGCCGCCTTTATCAAAATGACCTGCCTTTCTCCCAAAGAAATATGGATTTGGTCAAAGATATTGCGATCGCCGAACAAACACCTAATTATGTACTCAGGGGTAAAACAGGATCGACTGATAACATCGGTTGGTATGTGGGTTACTTAGAACAGAACGATAATGTTTATTTATTTGCGACTAATCTAGATATGGATTCACAAACCGATCCCGCAGTCAGGCTAGAAATTACTAGGCTGTGTTTACAGGATTTGGGATTGTTATAATTTTGTCATTTGTTATTTGTCATGAGTTCTTTGTGGTTTGCCATTGGTTATTTTTTCGCCTTCTACTCAATTTATATCAGACTGCTGAAAAATAAGGATTTGAGGCGTTTACATTAATATGATTAAGCCTGTACTCGAAATCCGTAGCCTTTTATTTAAGAGTCCTCAGCGATCTGATTTGGATCGAGGTACGAGTATTTTTTTAAGTTAGTACGGATATATTGAATTAGCTAGTTAGATAGAAGGGCGATCGCCTTTTAAATATAGATATGTCAGTAGTTAGAACCAATCTAAGTTGAGGAGTTTTGATTTGTTTTTGCTGTACTCATGATAAAACTCAATTTCGCTCCTCAGCCGTTATTTAACTGTTCTAGAACAAAAGCGTATTCCAAAGCTATTTCTTTGAGATATTCATAACGCCCCGATGCGCCACCGTGTCCCGCACTCATGTTGGTTTTGAGTAATAAAATATTATCGTCGGTTTTGAGTTGACGTAGTTTTGCCGTCCACTTGGCAGGTTCCCAATACTTAACTCGCGGATCGTTTAAACCTGCGGTGATTAACATGGCGGGATAGTCTTTAGCTTCCACGTTGTCGTAGGGGGAATAAGACTTGATGTAGTCGTAATATTCTGGCTGGTGAGGGTTGCCCCATTCTTCCCATTCTATAACCGTTAAGGGTAACGATTCATCTAAGATAGTAGTCAGTACGTCTACAAAGGGAACTTTAGCAATTACCGCTTTAAATAAATCGGGACGCAGATTAACTACTGCCCCCATCAATAAACCCCCCGCACTACCACCAGAGATAACCAGGCGATCGCTATTTGTCCATTTTTTGGCAATTAAATGTTCCCCGCAGGCAATAAAATCGGTAAAAGTGTTTTTCTTATTGAGAAACTTGCCATCTTCATACCACTTACGTCCCATTTCTTCGCCACCGCGAATATGAGCGATCGCCACTACATACCCGCGATCTAATAAAGATAAACGAATTGAAGAAAAAGTGGCAGGGTAAGCATAGCCATAAGAACCATAACCCGTCAGCCACAGAGGATTTGAACCATCTCGCTCGACACCTTTTTTATACACCAAAGAAATTGGTACTTGCGTACCATCATCAGCAGTTGCCATTAATCTTTCGCTAGCGTACAAAGAGCGATCGTATCCTCCTAACACTTCGGTTTCTTTAAGTAACTCTGTTTCTTCCGTAAGCAAATCGAGATCGAATACGGATGAGGGAGTAATCATCGAACTGTAACCGTAGCGGAATTTGCTGGTATCAAATTCGGGATTGTTGCCACCAGAAAATGAATAGGTAGGTTCGGGAAAGTGTAATTCTTTAGTTTCTCCCGTAGCCAGAATTTGGATCTTAGCCGTCGGTAAACCTTGCTGGCGTTCGTAGATTACCAAATGTTTGGCAAAAGCATCAACACCTTCTAACAATACCTCTTCTCGATGGGGAATAATCGTTTCCCAGTTAGTCTTATCGGGAGAATCGATCTTCGTTGCCATTAACTTAAAATTAATCGCTTCTTCATTAGTAACGATATAAAAGCGACTACTATGGTGTTCCAAAGAATATTCAATTCCCTGCTGACGGGGTTGAAATATTTTAAATTCATCAGTAGGACGATCGGCATCGAGATAGCGCACCTCCGAAGTAACCATACTGCCTAAATTCAGTAAAATATACGAGCGCGATCGCGTTTTACTAACGCTTAAGAAATAAGATTCATCATCTTCTTGATAAACCAAAACATCATCACTAGGATCGCTACCCAAAGTGTGTCGCCACAGTTGATAGGGACGATTGGCACTATCTATTTTGCTATAAAAGGTAGTACGATCGTCGTTGCCCCAGGCAAAAGAATAATAGGTATCGGCGATCGCTTCAGGATAAAGTTTTCTGGTAGTTAAATCCAAAAAATAGAGGGTATACTGTTCTGCCCCCGTAGTATCTACCGAATAAGCCAAAATCTGTTGGTTGGGACTAATTGATACTAAGCCCAAACTAAAAAACTTTTCTCCCTCTGCCAATTTGTTTTCGTCTAAAAGAATTTCTTCCTCGGCATCTAAACTTTGATATTTGCGACAGAAAATAGAATAGGCTTGACCTTCTTCGGTGCGGGAATAGTAATAATAATCCTTGAGACGATAGGGAACAGAAAGATCGGTTTCTTTGATGCGCGACAACATTTCATCGTAGAGAGATTGCTGCAATTGTTCGGTATGCTGCATCTCTCGTTTGGTGTAGCTATTTTCCGCTTCTAAATAATCAATAACTTGGGGATCGTCTTGCTGGCGCAACCAATAATAATCGTCAATCCTTTTATCTCCATGAGTTACCAAAGGGTGAAGGTGTCGGGCAGCAACGGGAGGAGTAAATTTAGGCTTCATATAATAGGATCTATCTTGATTACTTTCATCATAACGAAATCCAAATCAAATAAATGTAAGGCGATCGCGATCGCCAATGAATAATGAATAATTAATAGTCGATATTTATAGCTCTCTATTTAGGATGAAAAAGAATGGTTGAGGTATTCCTTTCCAATCCATCAAACCCATAACAGTATTGTTGTCTATTTTTCTGAATACGTCGTGGATGGGCAGATAGTCATAAATCATAGTTGCACTTATCTTGTGGCGATACTCCATCATCCTGATTCTGGCTTTACTTTCTTCCATCTTGAGCAGTTTACTCATAGTGCCATATAGAGGTTTTAAAGACGAGTCTTTGGGTAGAGGAAGCTTAAGTCCCAGATTAATAATAACGGGGTTGGGATCTACTTTAAAAATTTCCTTGCCATTACCAAACAACAAAGGATGAACATTATCCGCATCGACAAACTCTTTGCCATACCAACCCATCGTCTCTAGCAAACCATCTAGAGAATGATTGGTATCAAAATCCGCTCCCTGCCATCTCCCAAGCATAAACTCTAAATCTACCGTGTCTAGCTCATCAAAAAGCTTTAATGCTTCTTCCGTCGTGGCTTTTCTTTGTTGGACAACTGTTTGAATTTCTAAAGCGTTCATTACTATTAATGTTTTTTTGTTGGGTTAAAATAAGCCTTTTATTTATGCTAGCTAACAATTTATCGGCAGAGTGGCGATCGCATCTCAAATATAGACAGGTTAAAAGCGATCGCATTTCCAACTGACAATTCCGTTATTTGTGCAAACCCATGCACCGCAGCATATTTGGCATAATACCTCATGAAAATGCTAACCCTGGGAGGTAAGTTCATGCTGGAGCAAGCGTTTAA
>JAAUYG010141212.1_pt1 | contig 13128 bp, 6 predicted proteins | sample 7278091 | NCBI WGS metagenome assembly JAAUYG01 (sample SAMN14350201, study PRJNA611818) | marine sediment metagenome | isolation source: surface marine sediment (0.6m) | place: French Polynesia: Moorea | collected 2018-08
AGCCATCACCCTGAAGCTCCTCTCGTGTGGCCCCACGGGGTCACACGATGAGTGACGTCAGCCCACGCACATTCCCCTGAAGATGGCAGCGAGATGCTCGCCGAAAAATTCGGGAACAATTATTTTGTTTTCATTCAAGACTCAGTGTGTAGAAAGTCAATTGTTTCTATTATGAATCCTGAGTCCAATAACCTATTTTCTCGTACAAAATATTTGTTTTTAATGACTCTTTACATGGCTGCTGGATAAATACGGTATGCAGCTATGGATACAATATGCATAGATTGATAGAGCCATACTGTATCACATCACCTGAATGTAGTTTTTGTCACGAAAATCATTTATTCGGGGTTGCCCAAGACCCCTGGCTAGAAAGCAAGCAGACTTTCACAGGGAGGATTGAAACACATGATACGTGATGTCCACAGATTTCTAGTTCCAATTGCTGTCACTGCCCCCCCCCCCCCCCAGGTTGAAGGTATCACGCCTGAAGCTTTATTTGAAAGAAAATATTGGCACTGCCTCAAGGTCAGGGAGTAACTTGACAAAAGTGTTAAAAGCTGGTTTTATTCCAAATGCTGTAAAAGTGGAAATGGAAAGGTTTCAGTGGTATTTCTTCTGCTAATTTCATGGGTTAAGCAAAATCACAAACTTGTAATTCCTATGACGTGTGAAGGTAAAGAAAATAAATTTTCATTACCAACTTACGATTTTGTGACAACTTAATACGTCATGAAGGCATGAACATTTGCGTGCTTCCAAAAGTGAAAGTTAATTCTTGCAAATATTTCTACTTTTTCAGTAGTGACGTGTATTCATGTATGCTGTTTACTTTAATGATGTTGATAATGTAACAATGGATAACTGGTAAATGGCAAAGCCTAGACGTTGGGCAGTTGGGGGAATTTTTTCTGTGAATTTAAGTTTACCATTATGCCATCTGCATTCTTCAAGAAGGTTCTCATATAGGTGATGTAGGTTGACCAGAAGTTTTTACAGCAGAGACCTCCCGAGCCCCTGGTGCGGATCGTGCCGTATTGACCCTGATCTGTCATTCAAAGATGATATACCTGGTCCTTCCATGGCAGAGCTATGCAGGTATACAACTTGTAACCTGGAGAGATCGGGAGTCTGACCCAGTGAGCTGATAGAAAATATCACCCTGAAGATTTCCTGCTGAACTGGACCGCCTGGCTGGAAATCTGCCTACTGCAAGGAATGAGTCTCTTGATACTCATCTCACTCAGGTGGAACCACAAAATATCAGGTGTGGGAAAATGCCTTTGGAATTTCTCGGAAGTGGGTCAGAATATGCCATACGGGTACATTATGGGTGGATTGCCATTATATGCACTTGCAGCATGAAATTCATTAGCAGTATGATAGGAATGTTGATTTCATAATTTCTCCAGTATACATGGTATATGTATATTAGGAACATTTTCATTCCCTGCTCTAGGATACATAAATCCAGAAATGACAGATGCTCATGTGTTATATGTAGGATAGCTAAGTTTCTGGATATTGCATTGTGTTTAGGAATGTCATAATTGGAGGATAGGATTTTACATATTAAAGCTATAAACATCACATTAAAATGTCAGCATACTTAATGATTACTACTGTGTTCCACTTGAACCTATAAAACCAAACTTGCTTTGAAGGTGGAATGTTTACATCTGTCTGTAAAATGGAAATATGATATATTTTGTAGGAATCATCGTGATATTGCTGAATATATTTCAAGATGTTAAAATAGGCTTGGTTGCATAATAGATTGAACATCTTGTATATGAAGCGTAAGATCTATTGTGGCAACCCTTCCCCATGGTCCCCAGGATGAAGATTTCAGTAGGAAATGCCTCATAACTCCACAATGAATGAACTGCCACTGCACCACAAAGTGGTTCCAGGATTGCTTCCAGATTTCTGGATTTTTCTGCCTCCCAGCCAATCACAGGCTTCAGGAATTCATTGAGTCTGATTACCTGTCTGGATCAGCTTTGTAGGGACTGACCAATGATGGACAAGGATCAGAGATTTGTGATGTATTGCCTTTCGGTCTGAGAAACAATGTGAAAAGCAGCTCAAAAATTAGACTGGGCAAAATTGCTGTCCAGAACTGGGCCAACTAGTGGCATTACTACCTGTATTAACTCATGCCAAAGGCCCATCAGTCCACACAGTTGAATACAAAGTGGATTTTGTGCAAGGATAAAGAGAACAATGCTCTTGCACAAGAAACTCATGGAATTTTGGTGGTTGGATTTGACCTAGAGTGTGACCTACATGTAACTTAAAAAAAAAAGCTTTCTGGATTATGGCATTTATGACATTCTTTATCTTACGTTATTGTATTGGTTGCAGTGAGTCAGATTTCAGTATTACTGGTACGTGTATCGGTGGAAAAAGGCAATGAAATCAGCAGGTGAACGGAAGCCAAGTTTACCTTAAAGTCTACCTCGGGATATTATTATGCATCACCAGATGTGGGTGCATGTCCATACGGGCCTGTTGGGTATGCTACTGTAAATACATGTAGTGGGAAGGTCAGATAACAACTGCAGGTATACATCTAACACAATAGACTGTACTAAATGCATGTATTTGATATTCAATGATCAGCTATGCTAGTACAAGACTTGTCTCAGAGACCACCTGTATAAGTATCAATGTTCTAATCTTGAGTCCAATAACCTATTTTCTCGTATCAGTACCTGGTATTCTATAAAAGCTAGCTTCAGTGTTTCTTTGAATCCTTTTAAAGGCAGTCGGCATATAAATATCATATATATGTACAAAAGCTACTTCACCTGTTTACTGCATCCAGGAACATCCGACCATGCAATGAATAGGTTCCTACATGTAGTTTACAAAGACCGTTTGCATAACCAGCGTTTAACCATTTAATATACCAGTATTACTCTGGGCGACATAGGTGTACCCTTAGTTATGTTATGGACATTTGAGCACGGTTTAGGCCAACATGTACATGGAAAGAGAAAACCTGTGTGTAAAAGACCACTTCTCTGAAACGGGATATTATTATTAGTAGCTTTGCTGGAGCTTTGCCTTTTGGCCATCACTGACCTTCTTTGGTGGTGGTGGCTTCTCTTCAGTTCTCTTTTGCATGTTGTTTTTTTTGTCATGACACTGGATCAGGTGTGTTTATATGTCTGTTAGATATTAAAATTAAGTAAATGTAAAATACCACCTAAAATATTTGGGACAAATAATACCTGTATATCAACCTGAAGGCGAATAGAGCTTCGTAGTGTTATTGGATTGCAGCACGTCTGTTCATATTGTATTAAAGACATCCTACTCAGGACCACTGTATTGGGGTTAGACTGCTGTGGTCTGTGTATGGTGTTGACTGATAGCCTCGGCTGTCTGTCATTGGTAAACTCACACTCCAGCCGTTCACTGATATCTTTCTGGAAAAGCTCGTTTTGGTCTTGCTGGAGTGGCTAATGTATACAATTTGGTCATATGACACGGAAATGACCCAACGTGGGGGCAGCACTGCTGCAGACCCTGGATCTGTTATGTTCGAGGCACAGACAGCTGGCCGGTACATGTCCCGTTCCTCTCCTTGGCTGCCAAATTTGGGCAAATGGATTAAAATTTTCTGTTTACTTTCTCATTACGCTTTCTTGTAGATTGTCATTCTGACCTTCGCAATATGTATCATTATGGAAGCAGGCAAATTTGTACAAAAAAAGTAGTATAATAGGTTCCCCTCTAATAAGGAAAGCCCTTCTGCCAAGCAAATCTGTCCTTATTAGAGAGGTGTCCTTTGGTGAGAGGGAGAATCACATATATGTATTCATGCATTTCATGGCACATGATGTCAATAAATTTGTGTCCTTACTAGAGAGGTGTCCTCTCTTATACTGTATATTGTGTCCTTCAAGAGAGGGACCAGTGTATTAAGGTGGCCACAATGTATTTCATGCTTATTGCCTGAACAGTAAACATGAGTAGTATGTTACGTTAGTGATTTATATGATAATTTATATACTGTACCAGAAGATGGGCTTGGTATCAAAGAAATAGAGACGTCCAAACCAGTTTGTGATGTCCAGGCCACTGTGGTCCATGGATTGTTTGTTGTAGGAATCTATTCCTCCCCCTTGCTTTGGTTATAGCCTGCCTTCCCTGGTGGCATCAGGATTATCAGCGGTTAATTAGTTTGCAACCAGGGAATCTGTAACTGTCAGATTGCCACAGCTTGGTCATCTTGGGTATGGTGACTCCCAACATTGCATCGACATTGGCATCGATTGATAGAATGGTGAGTCATGCCACTGAGTTGGTGACCACTGGTTTACTTGAAGTTGTTGCCCTGACTATTCTGACTTGCCAGTTCATCTGTTTCTATTCGCCTTTGGTATATTTGTGGAATCTCCAAATGTACATTGTTAACTTGTGTTGAAATATCCCTGTCATGAAGGACCACCTGTCATAATGGACTGCATTGTCTGACAGGGATTGTCTCTTACTTCTTGCTACAGGTCATTATGTTTGACCCTATGACCTATGACCTGACTAGTGAAGCTCCACCACTGACTGGGGTTCTGCTGTATGGGCCTGTGGGTAGAGGTTTTCATTGTAATGCAGGAACTGATAGAGTACCTTATGTCTAGTGGTCATATTTCACAGCCTCCTGGATTGATGAAAAAATGTCTAAAATTTCAAGTTGGGAGTCCCAGGGTTTACATAACAGCCGGCCGCCTGGCCACTGGGACCAGGTTTCTTGAAAAATCTTAGGGCAAGAATTGAACTTATGTTCAGAAATCACTTGTCAACCATGTGCCTTTCCCATACTTGAGATAGGGTTCAGACTCTCGAGGATTTTTGAGCATCTGTATCCAGGCCTGGGGCCCTGAAGTGGTATAGAAACCACAATGTATATAACTAAGCAGTTGGCATGCACTTTTCTGGAACTGGGTAATATAATCTTAATGGCTGTTTAAAAATTGACATGGGCATTTCTGTGACCAGATTGAGGGTTTTCCATGAAGGACCCCTCAAGCTCAGGGAAGAGGGTTTGTAGAGTTCATTCAAACCATTGTCTGTGTGATGTGGAAGACATTTAGAAAAGTGGTTGCCGAATTCGGCTGTAGCAAAATGGAATAATATACCGGTACTAGTAGTTGCTATTGAATATCACAAATGTGGATTGTGGATGTGTGCACTTAGGAAGTGGGTGCTGCGATGGGCATCAATTCTGAGTCATCTAAATTTGCAGTTCAGGATACAACCCTGGTGTGTTTTCAGTCGGTGTTGTCAACTTGTCAAGGGAAGGTCCTGTTACATGACGTTATTAGCCAGTGGACGGGCTATAACTAGTAAATGTACATGTATGTTATTGACAGCGGGCTGGTTGCATGTACCGGTATATATGGATTGTATACACCAAAAGGATGCTTCAATATTTTGTATCCAATTAAGCGCTCTAGCAGTGCAGACAGTGCTGTGGGACAGTGTGGAATATTGTACATGAACGGACCTTCTTGTGGAGTCTTTCTGGTGCAATAAAATCAAAAGCGGTGCTGCAGGCGACACTCCTTGCAACGAATACAAGAGAAACAACATTTATATGGTTATGTTGTACTGGTGCCTTTGTAGCTGTTGGTGGTGATTTCTGGATTTGGTCAGGAAAATCTGGATCCCTGTGACAGCTGGGATAGCAGCATTCCAGCTGTCTAAATATTGCTGGACTGTGAGCTTCAGTATACAATACATCTACTTTTGACATGGATGACTACTTACACATGTTACAACTGGCATCCTTCTAATGGAAATTTGATAAACTGTTATACATGTATATAAGGTATTGCTCTATACTCGATGTCTTCCTACTAGTACTTACATGCTTTGCTTTGGCGTACATGTACCATGTATTGTTGATGTTGTTCAGTCCCCATGTCTGTGGTAAGTTATCCATGTGTATGTTACCAGACAACATTTTCCTTAACGAGGTACTTTCTTCAAATTTTTTCTAGTGACAATGGTTAATACAAATCTTTATTGGTAGATCTCTTTCGTTTGATGGATTTCTGTCAGAATCCACCCCGCCTTCAGCCTTTAGAGTTATCGGTACATCAAGAAAGTCCTTTGGCACTCGTCCTGACCCTCTGGGGCATCACAAATGCACTGATTGACCTCAGTGATATTGATCTATGATCGAGTCAGTTCCATGTTCCAATCTCACTCTTTGGCGCTGATGCAACAAAACCTCTTAGTCTTCCAAATCTGCTGCCACGTATTTCAGATACAAGTTAGACTGCTGGTGTTAGACTGCTGGCGTCAGGCTTACAGGTTCCATTTGCAGTTTTCTGGTTTGAAAGACTAAGAGCCATACAGTCTCCCCATATTTGTGGTCCCATGTGGAGAAAAGCCAATCTTTTCACCAGAAACAATAATGCCTCTCAAAACTGGTGATCTATCCTGGTAGGCTGAAATGATGTTACTGGACTATACTGGTAGTTCTGTTGCATATGAAATTAGTCTTTGAAAGCAATTTAGCAACGTGTAGGAGTGGGTTCCAACCTGCTGCTCCTGGAACACTAGAACATACTGGTAATCATAGGCTTCTATACAAAGAACAGGTGATCTATCATGAGATTGGTCACAAGGTCAAGGATAAATCCACTGCATGGTGCCTTTCCAAATGTTACAAGCATGACTTAACATGGTATCAGGTAACTTTTGGCTTGGTGTTTGATTTCTACAGTGTAGGTATACAGAATTACTGGTATCCTGTATTTGGTGTGGCTCCCTGGATAGAACATCTTGTTCCACTGGTTCATTGTCTACTGATCACATTTCCCTGGGATGCTGTGTTTCACGGTCCCTGAACATGGGTGAAGGGCAGTTATACTATAGTATGATCTTATATGGTAAACTGCAGCTTGCACATGTTAAATTAGATTCAGTATAAACTAATGTACATGTATTACATTTGTATGTACTTTCCTTGATAGAGGGTACTGTAGATGTAAATGTTATATCAGTTGACAAAGTTTATGCATTACTATTTGCCATCAAGCGAGGAGAGTGCTGGTACTGTCTACAGGATGCTGGAAGATTTATACATAAAACTTCACAGGAGGTGCAGACATCATGGATGGTGTGGATAATCTGGATTAAAGTTCAGTTTAATTCCCTGGATTTATTTCACAGTATCTGACATTCCCATCAAAATCTGCCTGGACCCTACATACTGGTACAGACGTCTTGGATGAAAAAAACGTCAACAAGTCACTTGAAGTCAGGGCAAGGTTTACGGTTTGTCTGGTTTGGTGGCTTCATGCATTCCTGAAGGGACAACTGGGTGAACTATTATAAAAGTGCATCTATGGCCAGCAATCTGTGGAGAAAAGTTCGGCATTTACCAGAACATCAGCACAATGGATATACAGAACACAGTGACAGTAAATCTCACTCAAACCATCACCACCATCATCATCATCATCGGCAGCATGACTCTCACAAGCCTCGGAGCCCAGAACATAAGGTGTCAGCACCGATGCCAGCCATGGATTTGGCCACTATGCAGAATGAGAAAAAGAAAAAGAACCGAAAAGGTTCACAACAGGTAAGGTGAATGTTTCTGGAGCTTAATATGATTATGATGATCAACATGAAGTCTTACGAACTTATTTAGCTGAGATTGGATATTGGTAGCTCTTCCCGAGCTTTCAGCCATCACTGGCCTCCTTCAGAGATGGTGTCGTCAGGCCTTCAGGACGCATTGGACCCTGGGAGTCACTGCAGATGAAGAAGGCCAGTGATGTCCCACAGCTTGGGAAGAGGTATGGCCCGTATGGGTACTACATGTACTAATATGTAATATCCAGTCTAAAACTTCATGTCATTTAACATGGCTGGGGCCAAATTTAACAACATCTATGCATGAATTGGAAACTTACCTTGAATGGTGGAAAAAATAAAAAAACTTCAGCCAGTTTGAAGCAGCTTGCTGTCTTTCACAGGAACAAGTTTCGTAAAAATGCCATCAAGTTGTCTTAGGATCTAGCGCCGATGAAAAGAAATGTTGTGTAGGATAGGATTTCTGAATCATGTGAGTTATACTTGTTATTGCTTGATGAAGATGGAATCTCAAGTTATAACATTATGACTGAGATGCAAGAAAAAGGCAACTGTCCCCATCTGCTTTCTCTAGATCAGCAGCATGGGAATCAACTCTTGAGTCAAGGGCATCCTTGAGCTTATCCTAGTAAATGGGAAGCCTAGTTACATATGTGCTATAGTTGTTCAACATACTGCTGGCACAATGTGGTATGTATGATTATGGAAAACATGTTGTGGGTCGTCACTTCAGGTGGGTGCTCTTCAGTGTAAGTGGTTTGGCTTGGAGCCTAAAAACAAAACGAATTGATCTGCTTTAGGTAGTGTAGTTTCGAGCAGCATTGACAAGTTTTACATGTCATAATATCAAACTGTACAAATAATATCTTCTTGTGTCTCAGTTTTACAAAAAAGCCATTGAAGGCAGTAACATTGTTGTAACAGTACATATGTAACATTGTAGTAACAATGTACATGTAGTGTCAATCACAGTGGTTGCTATAAAATGCCACAACTTTACATAATCAGTGATAATATGGAACACATTATTATTATACTGCACATGTAGTACGACTGCATATATTTCTTGAATAGTTTAGAAATATAACACGAGACCTAATATCATTTAGGCCCTTTTGTTGTGCAGAGAATGGTTGGCTAAACTGGGCCAAGACTGGGTTTGAACCCCCAACCCGTCAGTCTGAAGGCCTGGTGGTTCTACCACTCAGCCTGGGAGCTACAACAATCCTTTGTAACATTAATCAAGTATTTACATTAAAACTGTATAACCTATTCTAATAATACCTTGAGACCAGGGAGCAGTTTCTAGAATAATCTTAAATGTATAAATTACTAAATTCTGGACAAACTTGATCGCTTTGCCAACAATTGTACTTGTCTGACAAGGGAAACTGTTTGTAGTCTGTAGAAGTGTCTTGTTGATCAGCAAGGGTCTGCCAGTAGAAGACTTGAGGCAGGAATGGTGTGTAAGAGTATACAGTCAACCACAAAACTGTAGGGATTCTTTCTGAGAAAGGTGCCAAAAGAACATCTCTAAGTGATTTCAGGCATGTACTAGAAGCTCTCTGATTGACGGGTTCTACCCCACAGGCTGTAGAATGGCATTGGCTGTGTTCCTGCTCTGCAGGGCTTTTTGGAAGTACCGGTAGAAGTTCCCTTTAACATGTTTAATGGCATTGTGGATAAGACGCAGATGGAAGCATTTGTGCTCTGACAAAACATGCTTCTAGCAAGAACATTGACTAAAGGGGAAAGGTGTTTCAAATTGTTCTGTGGGTACTCGTACTACTGCCATGATGTCTGTTAACAACACTTTTATTAAATATGTGGTTGTTTACATGTAGTAAGGTTGTCATGTGGGCAGTATTTAAGTAAAGTAATTGTCACACATGTTACATTGCCAGGTACGGTAATTGAACCTGTTTTATGACAAAGGGGACAATGCTTACATGTACTTCGATATACATGTTTACGCAATACGTTATGTAGTTGGTACTACTAAATACCAGCCCACTTCCAATACGTTGTATTACTACTTCCTGGTTCTGCTACTACTACCATATTCATTCTGATAAATGCACTGAATCTTAAATGGGTAGTTTACCTAGGAATAGTAATGTTGCTTACAGTTAATTCTATCAGTTAATTTGTGTGGGGTGGGGGTGGCATAAAGGCTTATAGGAATGTGACACCGCACTGTAGAGCACATGTGTGTAATACAGTGAGTATGGTAATGCCACAACTTTACCCATGATCATGATTACCAACTTATATTACCCATAGTAGCAGTAGTAGCCTTAGTATAGAAGACAGATCCTTCTTATTGTAGTATCAGTAACTATTCAGTTCTGTCAAAACTCAACACCTTGCATCCTAATCCAGTATAGGGCGAGTTTTATAAACTTGGAGAAGTGATAACACATCACCACTAGTCAACTCTTGCTGCTATTAGGCATTGTATAATGAGCAATCACATTAAAGTTCCAGACAACATTGCCGCCAGTGGCAACAATGTCAGGGAGAGATATTAATGGCACCGGACCCCTGTGTAGACAGAGTAGTCCTAGACAATGAATTCGGGGAAAACGATATTTCTATGTGCTAGGGGCTTTAGTGTTAGGCAAATAGATCTGGCCTCAGGGTTGTATTGGGATAGGAATGTGGCGTGTGGACGGGATCGGACTGCTGATTACGGCTGTGAGACATCGAACATTGTAACGCCGTCTGCCACAGCTGCAACAGTGTGGTCTTGGATTATACATGTGTCTTGGGATCGGACGGATTAACTTGAGGCCAGTAAGCCAGGATTAGTGCTCGAATTCTGTCATGTTACCATCAGCATCTCTAACAATAATTCAAGTCTTTTGTTTTGTTTTCTTCAGGAAAATTTTAAGTTGAAAACTTGGATAATTGAAAAGCTTGGATATTATCTCAAAGTTTAGAAATTTCAAGTTAGAGCTTCAAAATTTTGCATAACTGCATTATCACAAAATTTAGACTGTTACATAATAACCCTTTCTAGTAAACAGACCAGGACCAGTAACATACTGTGATACAGATAGTTACAAATTTACTAGCTGGCATTGGTCAATTAACTTGAGAAGCTTGAATAATTGATAAGCTTGGTTAATCTCAAAATTTTGAAATTTCAAGTTAGAACTTCAAAATTTTGATTACCGCATCATCACAAAATTTGGACTTGGTAATAACCTTTTCTAGTATCCAGACAAGGGCCATGTAACATACTACTGGTATGATACAACTGGTTACAAAATTACTAGCTCTGTCGAACTTTTCTATACGAGTTATCACAACGATCTGCACGTGCTGCTGCATCCATGTATGCCTACCGACACCAGGGAGTGGCCGGGATGCTGACTCAGGAGTGTTTTCCCAATTTTTATCCACACGAGTAGCCTTCAGGCATGAAAAAGTGAAGGCTTTGTTTTAATGTGACATGGCATCTTGACCTGAGCCCAACATGTGCAGACTGGAATATTATTAAGAAAGGTTTGGTGACAGTACGGTTACCAGCTAGATTGGACAATCTCCAAGTCAGTGTCACCCAGTAACTGTCACATCTAGACTGTTTGGGGACAAAAAGTTGCCTAGGCATGTGCACTCGATACATGTCACGTCCGTATATGACATTTAAATGAATATTTTATGTCTTGATGAAAATATAAATTTTATCAGGCAAATAATTAATGTTACAATAATATTTTTTTAAACAGCTCATAAATGATATGACAGTATACTGAATGGTATCAGAACCCTTCATATCCTTGTACAATTATAATTTCAAAAGCCTCATAAATGAAGACACTGTGTTGGACATAGAGGTGTGGGATAACTGCCTGACCGTACTATTGTTGGAATAATTGTACTTCTACAGCTGTGAGGAACTAGGTTATTGGATTATCTGCGATCATCATATACAGGCTGTAAACTGCCACTATGGATTCACTGGCAGAAGGACTAAAGCAAATTCTGGACATGGCATTTAGGATGGACACTCTGCCTAGCCTGTCACAGGTAAGAGAGACAGCATGACAGCACAATGGCGGAATGGTATCTTGTTCACTACAGATGCATAGTAAACTTTGACTGATTAGTTCAATCTAGTATCAGATTGGTTAACTCATCTTATGTGTCGTTACAAGAACATGCGTAAAGCTAAAATTTAAAAATTAATTTGACTAGAAAGATATTGCTTTCAGCATGTGCAGACAGTGTTCACATTAGCGGTCATTTGAAGGAGCTTGCAAGAATTGAAGCCTGCATAATCCAGATACAGTAAATGTTAAATTTGATGAGTAAGTCCAATAACGGTAAAATTTTGATCAATGAGGTGAAGATCGCTGAATACTTTTGTAGACGACACTCTTGTGAGAATCAACTACTTGTGTTTTTCAGTATATTAGAGAATCGATCTATGAATTGAAATGAACAGAATAATAATAATAATAATAATATGCAGTTCTTATATAGCGCTTTTCCTGACCGAAGCTAGAAGTGTCATTGATTGGTAGTAAACACAGAATCAGGTTGGCTCAGCCTTGGGGAAGTGACACTTGTGATTGTGACTTCTTAGGTATTTACAATATGTACCATACATATTACACACCTACTTATGGCTGCTTGACCTGTTCAGAGTCCAGGCCATTTAGAGGTAGTGTACTGATTTATCGTGTCATTTACTGAGATCATTGCACCGTATTGAAGCACATTCTGCATGTTCTGCTTAATCTGTGTTGTTTCTCATTGCAAAACTTAAATTACCAATTATGAGACCTAAACAAAAGTTAAGATTAAGGTCTCAAGGGTCGGAACGTCAGTCAGTGGAATACGAAGACAATGAGGAGGCTGTGCAGCTTGTATTTGTGGTAAGGTCTACCGTATATCATGTGTCGTAGTTCCCTGTAAGGCTACCTCTAGAGAGGTGGCCTTTGCTGAGAGGGACAACAAGCTCCACAGATCATGAAGATTTTAGAGTGAAATCCGGTCTGGGAATAGGAGTTCAGTACACATGAGTACATGTCTTCTTGTATAGTTACATGTACCCATGCCTGGTATAGTTGCATATGTTTTGCCTATACATGTAAGTCACAAAACACATTGCTGAAAAGCAGCCTAGCTTAAATTTGTGTTACACAGTTACATGTATTCCCACCAAGCACTGAAACTTAAACACAAAATCACTAAGATTTTCTTTTCATATGACATAGCAAATACATCTTGTTTACATTGCTCAAGTTTTGCTAAATTTTACTTTTACTACTGTCGTATTGTGAAATGCAAAAGGTGATACAGTAGTCCCTCTAATTTACAACCCTCTATTTTAAGACCACCCTTGATTATAAGACTGCTTGATTTGGTCCCAAACGGCAATTTATGTGTTAAATGACCTTTATTTTAAGACCACCTGCAATATAAGACCACATTTTCTTAGTCCCATGGGTGGTCTTAAAATAGAGGGACCACTGCATATGATAGGTAAGCAGTGGC
>JAAUYG010200847.1_pt1 | contig 13128 bp, 8 predicted proteins | sample 7278091 | NCBI WGS metagenome assembly JAAUYG01 (sample SAMN14350201, study PRJNA611818) | marine sediment metagenome | isolation source: surface marine sediment (0.6m) | place: French Polynesia: Moorea | collected 2018-08
AGACGTGTGCAATTCCGATCTCTGGTTTATCTTGTGTCTCTAGTGCCTTGTGTCCATGCGTGTGCTACATAGATCTTTGCGTTTTCATTTGTCTCTAGTGCTTACTGTCTAAGCCAGGGTTACATTCAGATTTCAGGGTTCATGTGTCTCCAGTGCTTACTGTCTAAGCCAGGGTTACATTCAGCTTTCAGGGTTCATGTGTCTCCAGTGCTTACTGTCTAAGCCAGGTTTACATGCAGTTTTCCCACCCAGTGTGTCCCAGCAGAGGAGAGTCAGTGACACCTGAGGTGGAGTTCGTGATGTTGACCCTGATACTGGGAGCAAGGTGAGCTCTGGGGAGATTGAGGTAAGGCGGCACCATTATAGAGCATTATAGAGCGGGGCGCTTTATTATTTTTAACCGGATTACCAGTCGTTCCCATGTCCAGGGGGAGCAGATTGGAGCCTGGGGGGTGATTGGTGAGCTGGGGACTGGAATGCGGCAGGACTGCTGATGTCGGCCGCGACGACTCCTGACTATCCCCGGGGGTGGCGCCGAGGCCGACACTAGCAGGGGCGCAACAGGACCCCAGTAGCCGGGAGCAGGGGGACTCGGTGTCACGGTTTCGCTATCGATCCCAGGCCGGGGAGACCCACCCCTCGCTGAAATACTTCTTTTGACAAATGGTTAGTTCCATAATTCAATTTTCCTGCGTGGAGAGAATGTTGAGCTCGGGAAGGACCGAACGCCACGGGGACAATGAAGCAGTGACGAAGATTTCCACTTGCCGACGCTGTCGTTGGCGGCGTGTCCCAGGTTGATGTAGTGTTTCCCGCCTAGTCCATCTTAGCGGGGGGCAGCTTGTTTTTCTCCCCACTCAACGGGACCGGTTTTCGGAGCCCGACTTCGCACAAGGTGGATCATACTCGTAACTCATCGTGGAATGACACAGTGGCAGCATTTGGAAGAGGAGAGCTCTTCTACAGAAGAGTGTCGCAAATTGCAAACAGTGTAGTAGAACACCTCCTTTTTGCAGTAGTATTATTAACAAACCTGCTTTTTAGTTTTTGTTTTTTTGGTTATATACATGAGCACAGAGAACATTTTTCATGCACTTAGGCTTCCAAATACTTTAACGGCTGATACATAATTACCACCTGTGTGGATTATCATATGTTTTTTTTTTTTTCCGGCTGTCATTCTGCTCTAAGACATAGCAGTTTATGCTGGATTATCGGCATAAATCACCGGTCCTTTCCAAGCCCATGAATAGGTAGAGCATAATTATTTGTTGAAGTTTCCCAGAGTACCCTAGCAGCAGCTGTAAACTTTCATTTTACCTTCCGGGTAGCATTTCTTGTCTTATAGTCAGTCGCTTGGCAGCTTCATCAGTAATCACCGGCGACGCGTATGTAATATAAAATTAAAATGTCCATGTACGGCTATTGAATCATCAACCCCGACCCCAACTCATTTTACTTTCTCCGGTCAGTTGTGCAAATCTTACGATGAAACACGTCTTGAATTTACTTTCGCATTCCTGGGAAAGGATGTTATCTATTGAGTTTTAGGCGCGTTGCAGTAGCAGCACTATCCTATAGACATTTCCTCACCACTATTACTCACATTAGAAATAGCTGTGCGATAGCGCCTAAAGTAACTTTTCTATTCGTTCCTCGGCCAATCAGAAGCAGTTCGGACCACTGGGGCGCAGCCAATCATGCTGCTTTTTAGCGCTGTTGCCACCGAGATGGCCAAGTGGTTACAATGTATATATCCAACCAATGGCCTTCTTGTCTTTATTTCTCTCCTGGTTTCACAGAGTAAACTTCAAGTCGAGCACTTTTCAGAGCCTTTGACACAGTGCGTTACATAGTCGATGCTAAAGGGTGGTTATAACGGTTGAGAAGTAATCTGTTGCCTTACCATATAAGGAAGGTGACGTAATCTGTTGCCTTGCCATATAAGGAAGGTGACGTAATCTGTTGCCTTACCATGTAAGGAAGGTGACGTAATCTGTTGCCTTACCATATAAGGAAGGTGACGTAATGCTACGTGGGTCTAGCGGCAAAAGAAACCAGAGCCTTGCGCCTGCTCGCTATGCATGCTATGGTGATGCATGCTATTGCCAGAATGCCATAGCAGAAGAAACTGCTTTCTCGCCCATGGCGCATATTACTTTCCGTCACTTATGGCCCGGCCCCGTTATACCTAGTAGCCAAGGCGTTAGCTTGGGGTTCGGGGAGGCCACGGTTCAATCCTCGACCGCGACAAAACAAAGCCGTTAAAACGGGTGGGTTGTTGCATGGCCGTATGATCTTTAGAGGTCGAGCGCCTGCCCAGTACTTTTAGAGCACGGTTCGTTCCCCCACTCTGTCACTTCTGGCGTTGTGTCGGTCAATGTCTCCGACGGAGAACTAGAGGTGAAACAGTCCCCACATATGGTGAGGAAGAAGAAGGACACAGGTGCAGCCGGTTCGGCAGCCATCCACCGCCCATCCCCGGTAATCAACACAATAACTAGGCAAGGCACGAAAACCGGTCCCTGTAGAGCCCCCACTTGGGCACCGCTCGCTGTCACCGGCGACTCTCCAAACAAATGAGCCAATGTAACTCTGCACTTTCTGTATCCAGGTGTTGCTAAATGGCAATAATGGCTCGGCAGTGGGAACGCAGAAGATGGTTGGTCAATCGACCAGACATAACTTATATTCATACCATTGGTGTGCTTTTTACCTTCTTACGCAGTTGTTAGTATGTGAGAAAATACATTACAACGTTGTAAAATGCAATATTATCATTATCCCATTTACAACATTGAGTATTTTATGGTACTTGTAGTACCGCTATAATCAGAGACACTATTATACGAGTAGCTACTCAGCACATGCATATAGATTTCTTTCATCGTGGATTGGTTTTGAACTAGGATTCGCACACACAAAGTCAAATCAAACACTGTCTAATCAAAAGCCCTCTGCGGTTGGTAAGTGTGGAACAACGAATAACTAAAGGGTCATACGTCTTGACATAACTATGTTGAAAACTTCATAAAACTTACTGTTCGAGTTTGTGTTTTCAATGTGATTCAGGTGCTGGATATACCGGTACCCCCTTTCTTTGTAATGTTTTGACCTGCATAATAGTAGCACATCATGTGCTTCTTTTGTGGTTATTACAGATAACCACCCGACATTGCTCTCGCCATATAAATCAGACACACAAGTTGAAAAGTAGATCGATTTCTGACTCCGATTTCTGGATGACTTGCAACAATTCATGCAGTCATTCATCGAAGTGCAATATATGCATAACAACACAGCTTTTGTAAAGTGTTTTATATTTATAACTATCACAAAGTCTTTCTACAAATCGGGTACTAATCTCCCCTTTTTGAGTTTGGTCTTGACTTGTCGACCTAAATTATCGTGAAATCGAACGCTTTCTGCTGGTCAGAAAGCATCTTCTTCTTGAGTGGGAATACGCATTTTGTGAAATGCGAAATGCATGTTAAAAATTTCCCAGAATACATGTATGCCCAATGATTTCGTAAAGGTATGCAATAACAGCTAACAGTCACTTACCGCGAGAATAAAAGACTATTGGCTAGACAAGATGTAGAGTTTCTGTAGAACGTCAGTGCTGTGTGCATAGGATTGCGAAGTATCCAGGCATGATGTGCACGTTTCAGGAGTGAACTCGACGCTTATCCACATCTGCCATGCTGCAGTGCACAGGGAAGGATTCTGCGACGATTCGTCCACGACCTACACGGAGATATATTACACACTGGAGCGCATGCGCTCATGTCCAAGGCCAAACCTGTGAACTCATCTGAAACTCTCCCTGATCAATAAGCAAACATATGAAGTCCTCCTGCCCCTTGGCACAGAAAATGTTATCTATACGGCTGCGCCTCTTTTAGACATTTGGCAGAACCCATCTTTCCTTTCTTTTTCATATTTTTATCATTACTGGTAATTTATCGCAAATGCCATCGGACTAGGTGTGCTAAAACGCATTCCCTTAGCTTCTGGCAGGACTTTGCCTCTAATATTCCCCGCGACGGAACCCGAGGCCAAGCCGGGGTAATCCATACGCCCTCTACTTTATCAACTGTTAACACGAGCGCTGGAAGTCGGGGGTGGGGGTGGAGGGGACGTCCAGCTGCTAGCAGACCCGGTACAAGTATCGACCATGGTGAGACCTAGGTTTTCCTTCACCTAAAACAACCCTCCCAAACACGGGCAAGTGTTTAATGGCGGTCTTTAATGCCCTCTCGGTCCATTTCTATCTGATGTCAGCTGAGCTTGTCGCACCAAAAGTGCGCTGCATAGCGTGACGTATTCGCTTCACCAGCAGAGACAATAGACAAAGGGTATAAAAATAGCATAAAACAATGGGATAGCAGACATTGCTCAACCGATGTCTGATTCGATATGCATATAATTAAGCTGATTACTTATGACTAGCAAAGACCTTGGTGTTTAGGCATGCATGTACACCTTTGTAATAAAAATAGCCACACTGTGGCTCCCATAGTGTGTTAATATGCTGTAAATGGGTCTTGTTCTTTCAGACGTCAGTTTTATTAATACAATGTACTTTTCGAAAGTGCTTCAAAATGGATAACATAAACTGGCGCTCTGCTAAACCAATGTTATTTCTGCCTTTGAGGATGCTATTTTCATGATTTTAAGGGCATCTTAGGTCCAAAATCTGGCGGATTTACTTCATTTTGCAAAATGTTACTGCAATACACGAAATTCTATTTTTAAACAATGACACACTCACTCCACAAATATGACAATAGGGGATTGTCCTGGCTGCACTAGTTGATTGAAAAAAAATAATGGTTCAGTGTACACATTTCTCCGTTAACTGAACCGTGTTAGGACATATACATTAAAGACTGAGCATAGAAGGCCTGTTTGTAAACGGTTTACTTACAGGTCGGCGCTTTGATTATGGCATGTAGGCATCAGACACACACAGTCGGTATACTTTTACTCGTATCTGTTTCCACAAAGTAACTTATTATTGTTGATACGCACGTGCGAACTGAGGACATGTTTCTTTCGAGTTTATAACTGTCTTGTGTGAGAATTTTGTAAAGTCTAGAGTTATAAATATTAGAGGATAAATTTCAGGGTGGTTTCCCTTTGTTTAAAACCTTGATCCAGAAGACGGCGAATCTGCTCGCGTGTGATTAATTGGGCTACCATGCCCCCCCCCCCCCATTCCTTCTTCTGTCCCTGTGACATTTTATTCAATATAAATATTTGCTGCAGACCACACCACCAAAGACAATAAAAACCAGGGGTCATTTTCTCATCTGTAGGCTATCCCGCTGGTCCGTTCCAAACAGAGGTACCACGCTGACGAATGTTAATCTAACTGCAATCGGGGATCAATTGCAAAGGCCTAAGACCAGTAAACAGTTTGGGTGACCTTTCACTCGGACCAAATCCGACTGATTGAGATCACGTTCCCGGCGAGAACACCCGGTAGCAAAATCCCCCCTCCTCTATGTTTGAACGTCATTCATACACAGATCGCATTGATACTGTTCGATATAATATTTGCAAGCGCACTTTGTTCGAATGACTTTAATAACAGATCTATTTTGGGGAGACTCAGTAAGGCGATGGTATCTCGGGTCAAATTGCGGTGGAAGACATAAAAAGCGTGTGTTTCCCCCCGATTCATTTGCGTCCCGATAACACGGTGTTATGGCGTCAGCGTTCCGCCGTCAGAGCAATATCAGAGGGACCGACCGAGGCTTGGAAAGTGTCGCTGACACCTCTTCCCGGCAGGACCTGTTGAAGTTTCATGTGTATAAAAAGGGAGCAGTATTATAATGTATGCAAAGAATTACAGAACGAAAAATGCCCTTCCTCGTGTATCTAACGTATTTGCAAAGGTTACTGTGGTGTATTTTTCGTTCGAAATAATTATCTCCTTATCCATCTATATAGGAAGTCTTGGTTCTGGGCGGATGAGAGAATACTATCTAGTAGGTAACAGAAAAAGGATTTAGGACAAACGCGGTTCTTCAGATGCTGTACTAAAGTGTTATTGATAAATGTATGGTTGCTGTATATGGCAGTAAAATTGTGTGGCACTCTCTTTAACAGATTATCCCAAAGGATGTGATGGATTACCGCAGAGCCTCACAATTAGTAAGCCACATGCACATGGAGTTAATGGTTCTGCTTGTATATGCTCAATATACCAAACTGTTTCTCAAACCGAACACAGCGTGTAAAATCGGTATCATCCTCTGCCCATCATAATCTTCGATTAAATAAATGTGCGCCCCAAGGGCCAGTATTGTGGCCATTTATTTTCTACTACTACTGTACTGTAGCTGCAGCTGTACTTTCCCTGTACTGGGCGGGTTTTGTTTTTGTCTGTAGGGGTCATCTCAGAGTGCCATCCTGAACTTCAGAGGTTACCTGCATCTCCATGTCTAGCAAAGGTATATGTAGCTCAAATGGAGCAAGCTATATGGCAAATGTAACAAACAATATCCCAAAGTGGAATTATAACGATATCTGAAGTGAACTGAAATATATCCCAAATGGAATAAACTATGTTCCGAATAAACCAAACTATATCCCAATGGAATACACTGTATCCTAAATCGAATAAAGTATGTCTCAAATGGAATAAAACCTATCCAAAAATGGAATAATCTATATCCCAAATAGAATACAAAATGTTAAAACGTTTCAAACTTGGTCTAAATGAATAAGCTACCGACATAACCGAATGCAATAAACTATTGTGGCCAAGACTTACACGTACCCAACATCTTATATGTTATTGCATGGACTCTGACCTTCACGAGCGACATCCAGAACAATTCGGTGACTTCCAGGTGGGTTTGACGACTGACATGACCCCTGCCGTCAAGGCTTAGTTAGGGCTGCACTTCGTGTTTGACAGCTGACTGAGCCCCCACACGACCAGCTGAAGCCTATGAAAGGAAGGTGCCGGCATCAGGTCTCTTACCTAGGGCTGTCTTGCCCTTCCCATAGGAACTGGAGACGATGGCAATAGTTATACAGCCTCGTCTTAGGCAAGGCGAACGCTATACCGTTCGTACAAGGAGCTTGGAAAACACGCTAGAAGGTCTTCCGGCGGTGTCTTATTTCTTCACCGCCGGGTCGCCAGACCCTCACGCAGAATATCAGGATTCCCTGGAGTCATTAAACGCCTCCGTGTTTGTGCCGTGTCCTCTGTTCTAATCAACCGACAAAACGCCTCCAAACCTTATATGTTCCGTGTATCTGTAGTCACCACGGTGTGTGGATGCTGGAAACTGGACAGGCGGCTAGTCATGCTATTATGCTATATATTTATTTTGCAGTAGCATTTATTTATTTAACGAGGTTGGTTTTCAACACACATATATACGCTACAATGAATTTTAAATGTTACCTCGAAATACGAATTGGTGACAGAGGGCGGACTTGCATGCGCTCGGTCGATTCATTTGATGAGGTGACGGCAAATTATGAAATAAATTATTATTAACTTGTTCAATTATGAAACGATTTATTATTAACTTGTCACAATTGCGCTAGCTCCAAAACATGATTATTTACTTGTAACAGGACGGGAGTTGAGGAAGGGAAGGCCTGTTTTACGCCTGACACGTAAATATGGCAATATGGCATCATGGGCAGCAGGGCATTTCAGTCAAGCAATCACCCGCACAACAGCGATATCACGGCAGCTTTTACTCGATAATGCCATCTGCTATCCGGGATGCCCCCAGGGCGGGTCTGCAGACATGATATCACAAGCGTCGTTCATTACGGCTACCCTGAAACAAATATTTCCCCGCCGGTTCCAGTTACTCGCAACTGAAAACACTAAAGCCCCGTCGGAGGCTTTGTAAGTTACAGAGTCTTCTCGATCTACGACCCAAAAGGAAGACGCGGTAAATCTTAAATCGAGGCCGTCGTGTGTATTCTGAAATGGGCGCAATCTGACAACAATAACAGAGTGATTAATATACTCCAGCAGTTGAAAACGGTATAAAGCTGTAAACATGTAAATTATATATAGGGGGTTTGTGTCTGGAGCTGGTTTGGAAACTATATCGGTCTGTTAGGTAGCCGAACAGGTAATAGAATTTAGATGTGAAGTGCTGCGCAGGGTTCCTCGTTACTACCGATAGATAGATAGATAGATAGTTTATTGACAATGCACGGGTAGATACATCAATGATTTTCTGCAGATGATGCAGATCTATAACCGTCCCATAAACACTAAACTACACAGGGTCAGTTTGTGGTCGATATCATACAGATACGTTTTCAAAATACAGTAATTTGTTATGTACATTTAAGAAGAATAGATAGCTAGAAGTAACAAAATACATAAAACAGGCCATGGACACGAAACAAAACAATTCTTTGCAGCTACTATTATACTGTACCTAAGCTGATGATAAGTCTATTTGGGACTGGGGCATCAAGGGGAGAAATGGCCTGTTTAGTGTCACTTCCAAGGGTTAGGGATTAATTTATTAGTACTTTATAATCTATAGGCTACATATTGTGCAGCATCAGAGGTTTGGAGGGGAAAAAGATATTGCCTGCAAGTGGCAGCTGTGGCGTCTATTGATCACCTGTCAGAAAACCATGACGAAATGCTCAGGCACGTACGTGTTGGTATGGCAACTGCCGACAGACGTCTATGCCTCTTAGCAACGCGTCCGATTATCTGACGTGATATCGAGGTAGCCGTCGCTTATTTTCATAATGACCGAATGGCATGCCCTGCGACAAAGTCCAGGCACGTTCTCGTCACAGTACAGGTCTAAACTGAGCACAGGAAGTCGTACGGTTTTAAATGTTCTAGGTTTAAACTTGTCTAGATGCAAAATCAATAGCGTTGTGCCAAAATGAATCCGCAAGTGACACTTGGTTTGTTCTCTGCATTATTTTGACTGACTGTAACAGGAGGAACTCGATCCAGTTTATTTGAGAACCAGTTGCTGGATTTCACCTACAAATTTTGACATCCCCCCCCCCCACACACACACATACATGTTTTGATGATTTGATTTTTGAGCAGATGGACTCAATCTTTGAGTGTTAGACATTCCAACACTTATCAGGTTCTAGAAAAGAGATTATTTACCAATTTGAAAGTGTATTTTTTCAATTAGGGAAGAATTGCAAGCTTGTGTTGGATAATAGCAAGATGTATGAATTACTGTCGTCTGATTCACTACTCGCACCCAAAGCTTTTGACTGTCTCCTTTGTGAACTGTAAGTGTGTAAATGAAGAGCACAATGATTTAGGAACGGTTGAATGTTCAACTGATTATGAGCTATTTTTCACATCACCGTTGGAAGACAAAAGGGGTTAAATTTGGCGGATGTTAAATATCAATTCTTTTGCGCTACAGAGAGGAGCACCCTAGGGATCAGTGTTTGGCCCGTTTCTTTTTATTTTGTTTCAAAATGACTTGGCATTATTGCTAGAGCATATCTGTGATATTTATTACCATGCTGACAGTAACACCGTTGCTAATTGTGCAAACGATGCAGACATTTTATGTAAATCTATTGAGAACGCAAAGCAAATAATTATCATATTCGTTATAGGGAGCAAATAAATGTTCAGCCAGTATATATAATACGGTAATTAAATTCCGAAGATAATACTTTTAGGACGCTATCTAGACCACAAGTTAAAATTCACAGAACATACATCAAATACGTGTAGCAAAGGCTTGCAAAAAGTATATGTATCAGCTAGCCTATGTAATTGCCTCTGGGAATATCAGTGGAAGTTTAAACTTTTATAAAAACCTTAGTTTATTCTTTTGTTTAAGTACTTGTCTTTTCCAATTGTATTGTACTTTTGCGACAAGCAGCATACAATAAGGCTAGAACATGCACAAGAAACTGGCAGCACCCTATAAAGTCTGTGTGCACACAGAATCATTTTAGAATGCCTTTTCAGGATTTACTAACTAGACCAGTCAATATATGTTAACATACATACCACTCATGCAGATCAGATTTGTCTTGATTGAGGTGTATAAATTATGTCACGAGAAAAGGCTTGTTTACATGTATCTGCACGAGTTAATGACGACGTCTTCACAGCGTGACTTTTACTCGAAGTGATACCTATTGGGACAAGTTAATATATTTTTTTACGCTTGGGATTCCTTCTGCAAGGAAGCAAGGAGCGAGGCTCTGGAAATTTTTTAGATGTTAATTGAAACGAAACGGTTTTAGCTGTAATTGTTCTTATGGTATTTCTTGTATTTTAAACGCGATTATGGGTGTGTTTGATTGATTTAGTGAGTGGAGAAGGTTCATAGTCGCTTTGAAAATTTGGCAGTCTTATAGCGAATGGAACAAGGTTCATCAAGCTCGATGACTTGATCGTGTATGTAGACGTTGATGTATATATATACTGGACCCGTCTTGTGCTAGTCCGACCTGCAGCCAGTCTTTATAGTGCAAACCCACTGAAACACCCGGCCATGGGTCTCCCAACCCAGACCATTATCCCAACTCCTATCCAGCCAGTCGGTCGCCAACTCTTATATGCTGAGCGCTAAGCAGGTCAGCAGAACCTCAAATTTGAAGTCTTTTGTTTGACGCGGCCGGGGATCGAACCACCAACTTTTGCGCATGCCAGGGGAACGCTCAACCACTACACTACCCGGCCGCGGTATTTGATTCATTTTAAGTCACAATGCATCTTTCATTGCTGACCATACCGCCCATGTCATTTCATTCTGTCTCCGATACTATTGTCGGTCAATAGCACATGTGTACATTTTTATTGTGGCAAATTACTCTAGAATTCCGGCGTAATTAGTATATAAATAATACATGTATGAATGAAGCTTCATTCGATTCTACATTGTATTTGAATGGTCTAACATCAAACACCCAACCGCCAACACTTCAAGTTTCTTTCTCTAGGTACACGTGTGGTTATCATTAATTCATGCTTAGGTATTCTTTGATTTACATCTCTTCGTTTGTCTTGCTAAATTAAATGGAGCTGCTTCTGGCTCAGGAATCACATCATAGGATTAATAACGGGTCGGTGAGAGTAAACTCAAACCCTTTGGTCGTCAAGCTCGTGCTTCAAATTGACTTTAGTTTGCTGGGGTGCTCGAGGTGTAAGACGCTAATAGAATTGGACATCATCACTTCGGCATCCGTAATGAACTTTTATGAAGAGCTTTCTGGACAGCGATAAATGGATTTTCTGGGGAAGGATTTACGGCGGGAAGCTTCTAGGTTGATTAAGTTAGAGGCAGCGGAACCGTTAGAATGGGGAGGAATATTATGATAAAGGACGTCACCAGCGACATATATAGTCACTGTGCCGCTTATAGGCATCATGAGTAACTGTGTGGACTGCTCGCTGCACCCCGTCACACCCTGCCTAAAGAACATAATACCTGAATATCATGGATACTCAGGCTAGCTGAGGTCCAAATGCAAAGCGGTTCTGGAGAAGAGCGTGTTGCTAGCATCTTTTAAGTGTGAAATGTACATGCGTTATGTGCCGATGATGATAATAGGCCCACTGCTCCTGTAGTGTGTTTACACGAACACTCCATACTCGACGTCGTTTACACAGAAACACTCCATACGATGTTTACGCTAGGAGATAAGCCGCTTTCACTCCCGCTCGATAGTTCTCAGTGTGCAATATATATGTTTTTTAATTTTCTGACAGTAAGATTTACATATTATACCCATTACCAAGAAGTGGTGTGCATAGTAGAAACGGACTAGATTCCCGAGTGTGGTACGTTTGAAGCTGGTACGATTTGTTGAGCTTCGCTTTCCCGAGAGCATCACTAAATGCAGCCGTTGACGTTTTACGTAGAGTAAGTAGCTTTAAGTAGCCATCATAATATTCTCCTGTAATGTCTTTCTATCGATTTATGCATTTTGCAGTTCTATAACATGTGTCCTCTTATAACTGATTTTTGACAGTTTTGACAGTCCTTTGGGTGTCCCTAATTCCCAGGTTCCACTGTATAATACTCCTGAGTTTACTGTCATTTTAACACATTTACTCTTTATACACAAGCGTCAAAGAATACATCTTATACGAAGTAGGCAGCTGTACTACGTGTGTTTTGGGCATATCTATCAAGTCGAACGTGTCTTGGACGTCAATTGTCTGTGTTATAATTCTTTTCTGGTGAGCGCGAAATCTGAAAGAGATGGAGGGCTTTGCAAACACACCATAATTTCAACAAAACCATTTTCTAAAAAGGATGTGTACATTTATCTACAAAAGTGTATTTTATATTAACATTACTCTTTTCTTCACAGAAATACTTTTCTTCTTTCTTTTCTTGGAAACTGTGAAAGTTTTATCTGGAGAATCCGAGATATGAAAGGGGCGCAGCAGTTCCGGTTATAAGTGACGTTCTGACTGCACATATAAAATGCGAACATTATTATGAAAGAACATTATTTGCTGTATAACGGTACAGCAGCTCGGTATGGTTTACAGTATTTTGGACATTTTGCAAGGACACAATTTTAAGCAACCATTTGCAAAAAAAAACATGTACCTAATTTACCCAGAGCACCGCAGTTTTTCGTCTCCTTTGTGCCCACGAGAGCACGGCGGAGCAGTCTGTGATTGAAGACAATGGCGCTTCTCAGCAATACTGGGAAAGGCCTGCTGTGATAAAGGTACATCTGTATCTCAGATTGAATAGAGTGGTTCTTTCACGGGTATGAGAAGAAATGGAATTGCAAATTGTTCTTCATGTGATACGCAGACCCAGAGTACAGACATGCGACTCTGTGGCACGAAAGCCTTGGCATCCCTGTCCTCCCCCTCCTACCCCTCCCCCACCCCCCCGAGGACTGAGTCAGACCTGCTCTGTGTCCCATTTTATATGGTCACAAGCACCTGTTCCTGGAATTCCAGTCTGGAACGTCTTTGTGGTTCAGATACATGTGTAGCTGTTTGCTTTATGGTTTCTTTCCCCTGCCACTGTCCCATCCTATTCCCCGACTACTACTACTACTACTACTACTACTACTACTACTACTACTACTACTACAACTACTACAACTACTACTACTCCTGCTGCTGCTGCTACTGCTGCTGCTCCTGCT
>JAAUYG010101155.1_pt1 | contig 13124 bp, 9 predicted proteins | sample 7278091 | NCBI WGS metagenome assembly JAAUYG01 (sample SAMN14350201, study PRJNA611818) | marine sediment metagenome | isolation source: surface marine sediment (0.6m) | place: French Polynesia: Moorea | collected 2018-08
CCTCTCTATAGACAGGCAAACCTCCGTACAGTCCTCTCTACAGACAGCAAACCTCCGTACAGCCCTCTCTATAGACAGGCAAACCTCCGTACAGCCCTCTCTACAGACAGGCAGACCTCCGTACAATAGAACCTCCCTACAGTAGCACCACAGTACAGTAGAACCTTCGTACAGTTTAACCTTCCACAGTAGAACCACAGGAAGTCATATATGGGAAGTCCAACTGCATCATTAGGTTTCACCTTGAATGGCATTGAAAGGTCAAACTCAAGGTCACTCACAGTTTGAAAGCTTATATCTTGCAAAAGAGTCATGTTAGGCCATATGTTACCATTAACCAGTTAACCATCAATAGGAAACCATATATGGGGAGTCCAATGGCACTGTCACATTTGACCTTGAGTGACCTTGAAAGGTCAAGGTCCATTCACCAAGGCAAGATTTAGAAGCCTTATATCTCGTAAGGAGCCTAGTTAGGCCTTATGTTACTATTAAACATTAATCATTGTTAATAGGAAATCATGTATGGGGAGTCCAATGGCACTGTCACACTTGACCTTGAGTGACCTTGAAGTTAAATCAAGGTCACTCAGATTTTGAGGTCTTATGTCTCGTAAATAAGTCGAGTTAGACCCTATGTTACTATTAAACACTAATAGGAAATCATATATGGGGAGTATAATGGCAGCTTTACATTTGACCTTGAGTGACCTTGAAAGGTCAAATTCAAGGTCACTCCGAGGTTGAAGCCTTATATATCATAAAGGAGCCCAGTTAGTTCAAATGCTACTTTTAAACATCAATAGGAAACCATATGTGGGGAGACCAATGGTACCATCATATTGGACCTTGAGTGACTTTGAAGCGTGAAAGTCAAGTTCACGTAAAATGTAAATGGTAGGAGATCTGTGGCTTATACATATATTTGCTGGTAGTTTATTATCACGATAAGCTGAATGTCACAAAATATAGGGAAGCTCGGTTTTCCTATTGCCCTGCAGTCCTTCTTGTTGCTATTATCATACCTATAAGCTACTGAGACTAAAATATATATCTGAAATAACAATTAACAATGTTGTTATTAATAGAAAAAAATAATCGTTATCAAAACTAGACTGTCGGTTGGTGTTAAATGCGATGGGGTATCCCGGTAGGACCAAAAATACCCATTATATAACACTCCAAGAATGTATTTTTTAGCTTTTTTCTGTTAAAAAACAGCCATAACTCGGGAGAAAATGACCGCATCGGAAAAACGAAAGGCCCATAGGACTTGTCGCTCTGCTTGTGGTTCTCAACCACTTGCCATATAACATCAAGTTGGGTCTCACCCCTACTGGCCATGTTGCTGATATGCAGTATTTCTTTTGTTAGATGCAGGTTTATTTATATTTATCTGCTTCACTCCACGATGATGACAACCAATCATTTATTTATTTATTTATTTGCCAATATATTTAGACTGGCTGAGCCAATTACAACAAATATATTCTACCTTGGCGCCCAGTGAAACAAAAATGTAAAAACATCTATATATTTCATGTTTTAGTAAGGTTGAGCTTCTCTATTGGCTATGTACAATGTTAAAACATCAATGTCGGATTCTGTCACAAAATCCAATACCAGAAACGAGTCAAAGGGGCAATTTAAGACAATGGCGCCGAATGTCACCCAAATCACCTTTAAATGTCCTTCTTTCGCTATTAACATGACTTTGCCTTTTTTTCCAAGAATGCAACAAACTGCAAACTACAAATAAATAAATATATAAATATTAAATATATTAAGTAAATAAACAAGAGTTCCATGGACCTTGGCGTCCTGTTTGAAGACAGCAGTACGTATAACATAACTGTACAAATGCCCCTCTACACCAAATTGATACAATTTTACTGAATGACCTCAAAATTACCTTCACCACTAGAAGGTCAAAGGCACCCATTTATTACTGGTGTCCCCAAGTCCCAAAATTCAGTCCGTTTAGTCCGTTTTATTTTGTGGGCAGCCATTTTCGAGTTATAGAAGTCATTTTGAGAACAAGATGGAGGCCCCAGAGGCCTTAATCCTCTGCTTGACTTTTGCTAGATGATATGAAATCATCCATAATATCAATATAGCTGAGGTGACTTATCATCAAAGTGCCATAGATTTTTTAAATTCTGGCAGATTGCCAGAAAAAAATAGCTTCTATTTCTCCGAATTACCATGCATGCACTTTCCATAAAATTTGTTGAAATTGCATGAAAACTGTGGTAGTAGCCTTTTGAGTATAAAGTCGGAAATTTTGTAAATGCACCCAGTGAACCCAAACTGAACTCAAGGAATCAGGCATAAAAAGTATCCTACATCTGCAATTCGTAGGACGGCCATCCCAAATTTCATCTGTTTTTGCTCTACAATCATCCGTTTTAAGATATTGCACATTTTACGATTTTCCCATTGACTCCCATGTTAAAATTTCAAAGTGCCATAAAATTTTAAAAAACTAGGCCGACCAAAAGTAATAGCCTATATCCTTCCCATGACCAACACATTTATCATATAGTTTGCTTGAAATCGGATCGAAACTGTGGGAGAAATAACCTTTCGAAATTTTAGCTCCCATAGGGTCCCATGTTAACAAAAAAAAATGTACAAAATGTAAAGTGAAAATTTTGAAAAAAAAAAGAAAAGAAAAAGAAAGAAAATACTTCTGGAGATATGGTGGACAGGTAGTTTCCTATAAAATTTGGCTTGGACCCATGCAGTGGTTTTTGAAAAACCTGAGTTAACGGACAGACGGCCGACGGAAGTCTGCGTCACGACAGTAGCTCTGCTGAAAAAAATCAAGCAGATCTAAATGCGCTGAATGACTCCAAAATGACCTTGAGCACTACAACTTTTTGGATCAAAGGTAACCCGGTATGTTCTATCTGTTCTTCCATATTATTGAATTTGCTCAAGAGGTCCATCGCACCATGCACGATACATGGTTCAATAAAATTGATCTGCAGTCTTTCATTGTCAACATAGTTTATTTCAACATATTTTATTTTCCCCGCAAGTGCATGAATGATTTCCTCGGTATGTCCATAACAGGTCGTAATTTTAGTTCCATGTAGTTTCATGTTAACGATGCAAAATAGCTTTGGCAAAAATTTTAGTTGTTAATTTTTTTAATTCTTAAAGTAAATTCTAAGTTCTAAAAGACAAGAAATCAGCAGAGCTTCTCAGAATGTATACTTTTTCACTTGATATCCCTGACACTTAATTCATTCCAGCAATATATTAATTTACTCCGACGAATTAATGCATAGTCCTATGAGATAGCTACCATAGAATGCCTGCTTCGGTTCAATCTATGTACTGGGGAACTCTAATTACTTCACCTGACGATGTTTCCATTTTATTTTGTGAACTATTCGCAAGTGAATCGAGTGACCCCAAGTAGCTTGAAGCATCAGAGGTTCATACGTACCTCTCCGTACATTAATATTTAAGCCGACAGCCTAAATTTCCATTCGTTGCGGTCTACGATCAGCCGTCTTAAAGATATTTTTTACATTTCCCATTGGCCACAATCTTAAATTCCCACTTAAAAAATAAATCTTCAATTTTAAAATTCTGATACGTAACCTCTATATAGACTGTCATGGGGAACCACTGTAAAAAGCTGGTTGGAAATGTAAAAGGATCATAACCTAAACATACATTCATTTCGCCATATTTTTGTCCTTTCGCTCTTTGAGCTAGGTGTTGACAAGAAATTTGTTAAATTTTTTTTCTCATTGGCCAATTTCACTATGGTAGTGCGTTTTTTTAGTTTTAGAAATAATATAAAATAATTGGTAACAACCTTTGTGTGGATTATCAAAGGAAACCACGGTCGTCTTAACAAGCTAATTAATATTAAGTAACGCGACATGGTTCATGCCAAAACAACAAGAGGCCCAAGGGCCTTGATATCTGCTTGACCTTTAACGGCCATAGATCCACAGATCGGAATTTAACAGCAACTGCAAACCGCGGATCATTATTTTAGCTAAGGACTAGTTAATCAGATCGTAGTTTTATGGGTGGGATGGCTCACGACTCGGCAGTTAACAGGGGCACCAAATCGCTAATCACTCTTTAGTGAGGAGTGCAGATCGTAACTCGCAAGATAAGAATTTGGTCCGTTCGCTAGTTTGATTTGCCAAAAAAAGGTCGTTTCGAGCGAGTAGGCCGATTCGATTTTAACGCATGTGCACCTCTAAAATTATGGCACTTTGAAATTTTTAACACAGGACCATATGGGGCTGGAAGTTTCAAAACGCTACTCCTCCTACAGTTTCCTCTGATGTCAGCCAAACTTTATGAGGACATTGGCTACCATCGGGGAATCCATGCTGTTACATTTCTTGGCAATTTTTTTAACATTCTGTGGCACTTTGAACATATCGGAGTCAATGGGGAAAATCCCAAAATGTGCAACATCTTGAAAACGGCTCATCGTGGAGCGAAACGGGCGAAAACTTGGGACTCACATTCCCATGTGCTGCATATTTTTTATGCAGAGTACTTTCCATGTCCGATTCTTTGCTTTGATACATTCAACATTTTAGGTTTTCCCATTGACTCCCATGTTAAAATTTCAAAGTGCCAAAATTTTTTTTTTAAACTTGTCTTTAAACTTGTTTTTAAAATTTTTAAAACTGGTCCGATTTCCAAGAAAAGTTACAGCCTGTATTCCACCATAGTAGCCAATGTCCTCATAAAGTTTGATATCAGATGAAAACTGTAGGAGGAGCAGCATTTTGAAATTTCCAGCCCCATATGGTCCTGTGTTAACACAAATTTCAAATGCCATAAATATTTTTATCTATGGCAGATCGACCAAAAAAGTAACAGCCCATATTCCCACATGAGTAACATATTTACCGTAAAGTTTAGTTGAAATCAGACCGAAATTGTGGGAGAAGTACCGTTTTGAAAGTTTGGCTCCCATGTTAACGAAAACGAAAAAAATTCTTAAAATTTGAAAATCAAAAATTTTGAAAAAAAAAAAAAAAAGAAAGAAAGAAAATGGTCTAGAGCTATGGCAGGTAGGTACCTTTCGACAAAATTTTGGTCTGGATCCATGAAGCAGTTTCTGTGAAACCTGAGTTACGGGACGGATGAACGACGTATGCGCCACGACAGTAGCTCTGCTGACAAAGTCAAGCAGAGCTAAAAAGGGAAGGAGAATTTTGGCCCAATGATCCGAGACAGAGGGAAACGAGGAAGATTTACCTTGAATGACCTTGAAAAGGCCAAGTTAAGGTCACTCAAGTTCTGAAGGCTTGGATCCCGTCATGTTACTATTAAACACTAATACGAAATCTTTTATGGGGAGTCCAACTGCAGATATGGCCGGTCAGACAGGGCAGTCACTCAGATTTTTGGTGGCAGGGGTTCTGTACCTTATGCATATATATTTCCTGTTAATACGTTAATCTGGGACACACAGAGAATTCGCTGGGCAAGCTGGGGTTTTTTGCTGTCCCAGTGGTTTTTCTTGTTATTTTTAAAGCACGTTTTCCACGATTTTCAATTCAAAACTGTATGCCCAGAAGCGGTCACAAACATGTAATATTCTTTCGCAGTTTTAGCATGTTTAGAAAAAGTTTTATGTACGGGATTTTACTTTATACCCTCCAACAAATTGAATCAAAGTACACAGATGGCACTTAATATTTTCAATAAATATCAAAAGGTGAGTGTTGAACACCAATTAACTTATAAATGATCTTCAGAACAGAAGATTGCCTTTCTTTCTAAGGTACAAGGATCCAAAGTAAACTTGCCAACATGATCGACATATCCTAGGCATACCGACTTCAATTACCGGTACTACTTTTATAAGGCCTGTAAGACAGGGCTTGGATATTGGGCGTAACAATATATGTACATGTATAGCCTTCTTAAACTTTTACGTATAGCACATATAGTACCTAACAAGAGGCCCAGGGGCCTTGTCGTTCTGCTTGAATTGAAGACCCAGTACACAAGAATGTTTTGAAAAGTTTTAAATAGAATATGTTATCTTAGGTACTAGATGCCAGCTTCTCATTGCCGTATTCTAACAGGCATTTAGATTTACCATGGTAACCAATGTTGTCATAAAGTTTGGATTGACTCCCAATGAAAATTGTGGGAGAAATAGCACTTTGAAAATTCCAGCTGCATATGGTTCTGTGTTAAAAAATATTTCAAAATGCCATAATTTTTGGCAGATCGCCAAAAAAGTGACAGGCTGTATGATTATGATACCTTGTATAAAGTTAGTTTGAATCGGATAAAAATTGGGAGAATCAGTTTTTAAAAATTGTAAATTTTGCGCAGTGCACCCCAAACCAAACTCAAGGAATCGGGCATCAAATGTACCTTCTATATGTACACTGTAAGACCCAGTCCCACATTTTAGTCCATTTCGCTCTACGATTAGCCGTTTTCGAAATATTCCACATTTTAGGATTTTCCCTTTGACTCCCAAGTTAAAATTTCTAAGTGCCATAAAAATTTGAAATTCTGGCAGATTGCCAATATATACCATACCTTTTTATTCCCTCACGACTACCTTATTTATCATAAAGTTTGGCTCACATTGGATGAAAACTGGAGGAAGAGTAGTGTTTGGAAATTTTTGCTCCCATGTTAACGAAAAGGAAAAAGAAATTGAAAATGTAAAAAATATAAAAAAAGGTGTGGACACATGGAGGAGAGGGAGCTACCCGCAAAATTTGGTCTGGATCCATGCCACGTTTTTTGAGTTTACGGATGGACGGATGACGGACGCCTGCACCACGACAGTAGCTGACAAAGTCAAGCAGAGCTAAAAACTATTTTTCTATTAATTGTGATTACATCTCCAGACTGAAAGATGGAGAACAAACTCGAATCTGGGGCATAAATCTTAAATACGTCACAATAACAATGTCCAAATTTTAGCTTTCTTTATTCCTGGAAAAAAATTTCATAGTAGTTTTTACACATCTCAAAATGCAAGTCAAAAGTGTCTGCTTGCTCAATCTGTATACAAACATAGCCAAATAGTTGGCAATCTGTTGTGAGGTAAACTCGAATGTTACATACATTGCAGTTCACACATCTTTGATATATAATGTATCGAAAATTAAAAGTAAAAACGCTGCTGCCTCAGAGCCCACTGTTTTTCTGGGACTGGTTGTTTCACCAGAAAAATTGATTACAAGTCATAGATTCCTCCCTATGGGCTACGGATAAACATCAGATGAAAGTAAGCACATATTCACGTATGCAGATTTTATATATGATAAAAATATTTGCAATTCCAACTGACTTGAATGTTTCACAGTCCAATACAGTAGTCGCCCTCTGGTAGGGACACTTTTCTGTCCTTATTAGAGAGGCGTCCTTTGGTGAGAGGGAGCATTACATGCATACTCAGTACTTGCTGACAAGAATTTGTCTTTTCTGCAGGGATGTCATCTCTACAGTGTACTTTAAGAGAGGGACCACTGCATCTTGAACTCATTATTATGGCAGAAAAAGAAAAAAGAATGCAATACATTCTTGAAAGCTTTGAGCAGATAACATTAAAATTTAAAACTCATTGAAACTCTTATTTGTTTATGTATCAGTAGATAAACACCGATTTATATACACATTTCACTAATTAACGCCAAAAAATGTATTATTGTACATAACATATGTAATGCATTATTGGCATGAAGAAAGGTTGCTTGACGGTCAGTCATTCCAATACAAAACAGGGGAACTTTTAACTCAGTCACATACCATTGGAAATATCACCTTAATACATCAAACATGTAGGTCAAGCCTGATTCACTTGCTCATTTAAGCATTCTTAAATTATATTTTGTCAGACTTCTTTAATAGAAATGGCACATAGTAGTAAAACACTTAACCTCACAGTAGTACATTTTATAAAACACAATTTTGTTAGCAAAATTCAATGTATTTACATACAGCACTCATGTCAGACACATCGGTTTTATGATCTTTGTAAAACATTTATATAATCGATTCGGCTGCACATTCTAAGAAACATTACGATATTTTACAATACAACACAAGAATAGCAACAAATGCAATCCGGTCAAAAAATACTGTTAAACATCTGTTGAAAATCTTTCAACCATGTGATCACTATGTACGCCAAGACTTCAAATCCCTTTTTGGTGTTGTTCTGTTTTGCAGTTTATGGTAGATGCCTGTTTAACAGGCATCTAGCATAAACTGTAAAATCACAAAAATATAGAGCGTACATACATTTTATACACATCTATTTACAATAGTCCCCTGGCCTTCTAATAAGGACACCCCTTCTTCAAAAACAATTGTGTCCTTATTAAAGAGGTGTCCTTTTGGGAGAGAATCACATGTATTCACAGCACTTGCTGCCAAGAAATCTTGTCCCATCTAGAGGGGTGTCCTATCTAGAAGGTGTCCTTTAAGAGAGGGAACACTGTACATTTTGTAATCTTGCAATGTATACAAGATATACAGATGGAACCACACCTTCCATATACAGTGAAACCAGTCTTTTAAGACCACCTTGAAAATAAGCCCACCCCAGAATCAAGGCCACACACAGTAAAACATATATTGGTCAAACAAAATAATAGAGACCATTTCTTTCTGACTTAAAACCACCTCAGAATCAAGACCACTTAGGGCTTTAACCTATGGGTGGTCTTAATTCCAGAGATTCACTGTACGTGTATAATAAAGACAAACTAGGATTTCCCTGGGCAACTGGGATCCAATGCTGACATTAACTTGGTTTCTCACAAGTTCGCTTAAAAAGCCACGGAAGTATACACATACCAGTATATTGTGTTTTTTATCAGACCAAAGCAAATACAAACATTCTTCTAATAATAAGTATGATAAAGATACAACTTCTTGCAGTACATGTACTCATAACACGGTATAAAACTTACAGCATGAAATACATTTTCACATATTACAATGAGCAATAACACATTCTGAACAAATGCCAATCTGAAATAAAGCTACAGGCTACATTTGTAATTTTGTATTCTTGGAACCTGGCATATGCCGGCAGTAAAAGTAGTAAATGCACAATATCAGTTTGCCCATGTATCATACACAAACGCGTCAAAAGGTTGTCAATCAAACTGATTGAAGTGTAAATCAATGTAAAATACAATCAGTCCTGTACGCATGTACTAGTAGTAGGGTGTAAGCCCCATTGGATACAATTTCAGCACATACGAATTTGTGATGCCATTCAGATGTGCCGATTTTATTCTTGAATATATGCTCTTTGGGTTGTTGTAAAGAGTTTGGATGTGTACTAGCACCCCATTTAAAAAGGCTCGCATAATATGTAAATCACACCTTGCAGCGCACCACTACCAATTTTAAAGCATATCCAAAGACTCTTTTGTTCCATCTTTAACCATTATTCCACATTTTCAGTGGCCTCTTCATCAAAAGCCAAGTTGTCTTTAGTTGGATTGCAGCTAACTTCGGCGTCCTCTTCAATAACCTCTGGCTTTTCAGCGTTTTCTGATTTATCACCAGAATCTTCATCTGCACCTTTCTTTTCTTCAATTGCATCCTTTGCAACTTCACTAATGTCATTCTTGGAATCCGTATTTGCCGAGTTCAGCTTCGGATCATCGGATTCAGGAGTCGCACACTCAGACTTCTGCACGGTGGATCTGTTCCGGTCTTCAGCCCCCACACTGTTACTCTGCGGCTTCATAGTAGTAGTTGTAATTCCAGAATGGTCATCCGAGTCCTCTTCTGCTAACCCAGAATCCTGGCTATCCAGACCGTCCTTCGACAGCCCCGCAGAATCCTGGGTCTCTGGATCCCGGTGGTTAGGACTCTCATCTGTGTCTTTGGTATTAACTTCCGAATCTTGACTATCTGGGCTTTCATCGGATCCGGATTCACTCGGAGCTTTGGAGACGATCCCTGAATCTTGACTGTCAGGGAAGCACAGCTCTTCTTTTGTTGCCTTGCCAGTTTCAGCAACTTTGATGTTGTTGTTCTCCTCTTGGTTTTCCCCCTGAAAAAACATACCATTGAAAAGCATCACAATGTAATGTCTACACATAAAGCTGTCGTGATGTGAACTAAAACCTCCTTGGCAAGAAATGTACTACATGCAGGCAGAAAACAGTGTCCGTCACATCCAGGTACATACAGTGAAACCTGTCCTGAGAGAAACCACTGCCACGACAGACCACCTGTCTTGGCAGACCACACATTTGTGGCAGAAAGACCTACATTTTAATACAACTGAACCTGTCACCAGAGACCACCTGTCTGTACAGACCATATTTTTGTGCCCAATGAGGTGGTCTTTCAAGACAAGTTCTACTGTATAACAAATTTATCAGAATGAAGTATTAAAATTCTGCCATATCAGAATTGTTGCCTGTGAGAAAGATGGCCCTAAGCCAGACATTTCTGTTTGCTCCTTCTTCAACTCCTCCAAGATTAAAACTGGTCTTGAATGACTTTCACACAAGACATCACTGCCGAACTTATCCATATATTGGTAGGCCCAGGCATAACTTTTACTGAAATTACTGTACAAATGTACTCAGAGAAATCACCTCAAATAGGCCCTAAACCACTACCCCTGCTGGCTGCCTCCATGGCATAAAGGTAAGCATGTCAGCCTTCTGAGGTACTATGCATAAAGTTTTCGTTAAGGCTAACATGAAGCAAGAACTTCTGTCATAGACCACCTTCATTGGAAGATTATATATTCCTAGGTCCGAGTTCTCATAACTAAGTTTTGACTTAAGTTGGCGATCTATGCAATGTGATTGGCAAGAATCTTACTTAAGTCCAAGCTTAAGACTTTTGGGAAAATTTTCGAAAACTCCAGCCCCGGCTCCTGGCGGAAGAATATACATATCAATATAACTGAATCTGTTTCCAGAGACCACAAGTCTTAAAAGACCATTTTTTATGCCAATGGCGCATTCTAATGCCAGGGTCTACTGAATCACCATATTACCTCTCTGCCCTCTATGACCCATGGTGGTGCCGGCTGGTCCTTCATACGCTTCAACACAAACTTGAACACCCCAAACCCCGCCAGTCCGGTCGTGTACCAATGCTTCTCCACTTTGTATAAGCCTTGATTAAAACAAAAGAATCCGAGGAATAAAACGTGCATTAAAAGGACAAGGAATGCCGACGATGCCTGATATATGACAACCATCGCAGTATAAAAGGGGGGCATATGCCAATGAGGAAATCTTTTCTATGAATATTCAAGTAAATTGTTGCATCCACTTACTTTCCTCAAGATTATCAATGGTTCACACTGCAGTATTTTTTTTCTTTCATATACCAGTAACTGCAAATGGGTGTTTTGCTAAATACTAGTACGCGACTACATCCATTATTGAAATATGTAGCACCCACAAACTTGCCATTGCAACAGACTCTTTTTTCTCCATTACACAGACATGCACATGGAGTGTCTTCACTATATCAACTGGTTCTTCACATTTCCACCAACACATAGCACAGCACATTTGTACAATTTCCGCGCAGGTAGCCACATCATTGCCCTACCATCATATCTGTAACCGTCATCAGGTGCAAAAGGGCTATCGAGCTTGTATCCACGGATAACTCTGACGGGCATTCCCGTTTCCACACTTTTCACGAGACCAGCGTTCCCACGGGAGAGACTCTGGTCCTTGGACTGCGGAGCAGTTCTCAGATTCTGCAAGATTTAGAAGAAGCATTTTAAAGAAACAAACGGTACATGTACATGTGTACAATTAACGGTCTGTACCAATGACTTCTAAGAAGCTGAAAGAGACTTAGGCAATGTCTATCAATCCAGGCTATTGCTATGTCAAATATATGCAACAGATAGATATAATTCATTAAAGCCACAAAAGTTATAACAATTTGCAATTATTTTGCGACCCTATCAGAATTAAAACCAGTTCTTAACTTCTCAGCAGTAAGAAAACTGGATATTCAGTTTTTAATAGTAACCAAAATAAGACCACCTCGCAATTAAGATCAGTTTACATGCAGTCCCCGAGGGAGTTTTTAAATGGCCCCCATCAAGTACCTTCCCTTCTCTTGGCTGTGGTATGATAGTTATCTCTTCTCTGTGCATGGAAATGCCGGCTGTCCAAAAACTTGACAAACATAAAAGAGTCTGGGGAAAGGCATTGCAGTGTTGCCCTACCAGCACCCCATCTTTTATCCAACACAATTTTTTATATACCTAAAAATGCTGTTGTTTACATTTTAACATGCATTACCTTTGGATTAGCTTTGGTTCCCTTCAAATCACGACCACCTGAAACATATAGAAAGAAAATATTGCTCAAGATATATATTATTTCTTAAATATGTTTTAATGAATATATTCTTATATTATTTACCATCCCCTGATGAAGGCAGAGAGATTCTGCCGAAAATTAGGGAACTTTCTCCACCTTTATGTTGACTCTGTGTACAGAATGTCTCATCACAAATTATGTTTCCAGAGTCCAAAAACATTCACTCCCGAAAATATTATTTGTTAAATATGTATTAATGTTACTATTAAGTGCAGCTGCAAAACAAGAGGCCCAGGGGCCTTGATGCTCTGCTTGGTCACTTGCTAGTTAAAAGAACACCAGTAACGTTTCAACTTAGTAGTACAGAGATCCCTGAATATTTAAGTCAAAAGTAGATACAAGGTCGTCAAAAACTGGAAATGTACCGAATGACCCCAAACTGACCTTGAACACTTAATACTCAAAAGTACTCTATACACAATACTTACTCACTCCTGAGGCCCAAATTTTGTTCCATTTCGCTCTACGATTAGCCGTTTCCGAGATACAACATGTACAAGGTCGGCGAAAATCGGAAATGCACCGAATGACCCCAAACTAAACTTAAAGACTTGACAGTCAAAAGTGCTCTATATACACTAAATACTTACCCCTGAGACCCAAATTTTGGTCCGTTCTGCTCTACGATTAGCCGTTTCCCAGATACAACATGTACAAGGTCAGCGAAAATCGGAAATGCACCGAATGACCCTAAACTGAAATTGAACACTTAACAGTCAAAAGTAGCCCATATACACTTAATACTTACCCCTAAGGTCC
>JAAUYG010180926.1_pt1 | contig 13122 bp, 7 predicted proteins | sample 7278091 | NCBI WGS metagenome assembly JAAUYG01 (sample SAMN14350201, study PRJNA611818) | marine sediment metagenome | isolation source: surface marine sediment (0.6m) | place: French Polynesia: Moorea | collected 2018-08
CACATCAGTGGGTCTCAGAACCAAAGGTGCATGTGGCACTCAGAATGACAGCACTAACAATGCAATATATTTGACACATTTGCTACCATGTGACACTAAATTTGTACCTCACAAAATAACTTTGGAACCTCAACACACTGGCATAATAAAATATTCTGGTTCTGTGTTGAGTCAAAATATAGCAAATAGCTATTGTCAGTATGAATTCAAAGTGAAGTTTTACCCATTTATAATTCAAGTGTAGAACAAACAAATAAAATAGACACTGGTGTTCATGTTTCTGTAACTGAATCTTCCTGTATAGTTCAGGATTCCACTGCCTTACAGGTGCACTGCTCTGTGGTTCTTATGATATACACAGAATCAGGAGGGTCATTGCAAGGGGACCTTATGATAATGTCTGGATTTAGGACCTCCCCTTCTGTCCAACCCACCACTCACCTACTCCCACCCCCCACGCCCAAAAAGTGCACAATGTAAGACGTCATAGTCCCATATTCAGCTTCCTCAAGTAAATGTTTTAAATCTTTTGGAACTGCTGGTACTGCTTTCTCGGGTTCAGCAGAATGTGGCCAGGCCAGTAAGCAGTCAAATTGTAGACAGATTGATGAGTTGTTAGCTTACACTCATATAGACCAGCTTTATCTCTCTCCTGTCAATGCCCATGTGCCGCCTGGCCCAGTGTAACCAGCTACTTGACAATCACATGGGTGAGGAAGTCTAGCGATTAAAGTCCAAACATTACTATCATGCCTGTGTATCTGATGTTATATGGTCACACTTTCTGAAAAAAAATATATGCTTCTCTCGTCATACTTTCTCAAAAAAAAAAAAAATCAAATTTTTGATTCCCCAGTCACACTTTCTCCCAAACAATTTGAACGATTCTCTTGTCACCCTTTCTAAAGAAATCTTTAGACTCTCGGGCCACATGTTTTTAAGGAAAAAAAAAAAAAAGATTCTCTGGTCAAGACTTTCTAAGAAAAATCTTTAGATTCTCTGGTCAGCCTTTGTCGAAAAACTTTGTAATTTTTTCGCCACTGTTTCTCGAAAAATTACAAGTTGAGAGCCAAACTGCCTGAATTGTTTTGTTCTTCAGACTTTGCAGGAGTGAAGGTACAGTTTTCTCCAAAGTTTTTCTTACTTAACACCAACAGCATACAGCATCAACATACATGAGATTTTTCAAGAATAGGGTCCAGGGTTCCCATCTTGCCATGGAGCCATAAAGAAGCCTGGTTTGTGCACTGCTGGCAGTTCCCTGTTACCTGGCATTAGGGAGGTGCTAGGTGGCTAAGTGGATACATTGGCTTATTTATTGGGTAGGAGGGGAAGCCAGGTAGCAGTTAGCCTGCCACTGACACTGGTGTGGATGGAACAGGAATTAGGAGAACCACCCCCACCCACCCCACCCTACCCCACTGCCAGTCTGCCTTCCCCCTGGAGCCAAATAGGTCAGCTAGGTGGATGGATCATGCCCTGGTTCTAGTACATCATAGACGTTGTCTAGAGCCGAGAGGGTCATTGCAGGGTGGATAACCTTCGAAGATTTGTAGCTAACTCTCAATGGGTTTCTGTACAGTAGAATATCAAGAAGTGGTACCAGGGGCACTGGCTAGTAGCCTGGGGGTTGTGTAGTAGATAATTCTATAAGGGGATTCACTTTGGTCAACCAAGCTTTGTACATTGTATTTCTTCGAGAATCTTAGAAAAATCAAAGGCCATATATTTACTGCCCGGGTTGCTCTTCTTCAACTGGGATGCCCCTACTGGCATGGCACTATGTATGACCAACTTTCTAGTACCGGTAAACAGTGTATCAATAAATATTAAAATAAATAATATATAACTTAACTATTAAAATTATATGTATGAAATGGTATGTAGCAGCAGAATGGCATGTACATGTACAATCTGTATTGCCATTTTAGAATACCAGCGCAAAAGTTCAAAATGAATTTTTGCTCTATCTAGTTCCGTTCCTTTAGCATTGTAGGGATGTACTAATGGCCGTGTTCATGCCAGGGGCGCTTATCTAACAATGATCTGCTACCTTTGTCACTGATTTATACAGAATGACACAAAATTGGGGACACTTGACTTGTTCTAAGCACGGTGATCTGTTTGAAGTGATTCCATAGTTCACAGTACCTGCCATGTCATTGGCTGTGTATTACCGTATATAATCTGGGACAGGCCACCTGCAGGAGATGACAGATCTTAGTGATAATCCGAGTTCTGGCTTAGTAAGCATATAATCTGACCCAGTAAAAAAAATTGGAGGGGGGGGGAGGGAGTAACAATGTGGTTGTGCTGGGGGCTGGAGGGTGTTTGGGGAGGAGTGGGATAAAAAATTTGCAGGAGGAGGAGGGGGGGGGGGAGGTCTTGTCTGGCAGCAGAAAGGGGAATTAGACAACAAATGAATGTCAAGGGAGAGAGTGTATCGGTGCCAGGGACGTGGGAAGTGATTTTAGCAGAAGAGAGAGAAAGTCGCTGGGTGTCGATATTGATCGCAGATCCACTTGTCGGCAGCGCCGAGGGTTTAATGTTCAGTATTGATGACCTACCTTAATATAAACACAACTGTCACCCGTGTCACCAGTGTCCTTGTGTCGGCTGTGACGTGTGACAACACAGTCCAGACAAGGGAGCAAAGGGGGTGGGGAGTGGGATGGGGGTGGGGGGGTATGTAAGGGGGGAGGAGAGGAAAGGAAGAAGTGGTGCGTGTTTGTGTAGGAAAGGTGACGCCAAGTCGATGGGGTTATAATACAAGCGATATTGCTCTCAGAAAGAAAATGAATAAGTAATCTGCCCCTCATCTTCTATGCCAATAAGGTTCTCCCCCACATGGGGATAATGGTGAGAGGTGGGTAACGGCAAAGCAGGGGATTTGTTGTTGATTGTGCGCCGTCGGTGGCCGCGTTCCGGAAGTTACCGTGACAGGATCACAGTGAGGGAACGACCGACCGCCATCGTCGGGCAAGCACTGGGCAACGCGTTGTAGTTCGCACGATGGGAGCGGAAAGCGGCAGAGAATACCAGAGACAATCTGTGGGGGAAGGGGGGGGGGGGTTATCGGAATGGGAGGGGGGTACTAATGCACACAACCGGAATCAAGTGGGTGGGAATACTTGCGCTAGCCATAGGCACAGTGGGATGTGTATCGTAAGCGGTATGCAGTGTGTCGTCTGTCCGCACCGTGCAGTCGGTAACCTTGACAGACAAAGACCTAAAGAACTCAGGTACATATCAGAGAGGTTGTCGAGGCAGCACCATGTTGATTGGCTACCACCAGAGAAGACCCGTGATTTATATCGAAGTGATTGTAGCCTAAGCGAGCACGACATTGACCTAACCAATGTCACCTTGTTTCTTTAATCTACACAGGTGTGACTGAGTGCAATATGAAACCTGGGGCTTGATGCTTTAGAAAAAAAAATGTCATTCTGCTCCGACTTGAGGTTTATAATTGTGAAATTTAAACCTAGCCGAAAGTTAATACGAGGCAGGATGTTGTGCTAATAAGACAACTGAGAGTTGGTCTTAGAGAGTGGACTTTATTTCCTCTTGATATTTGTTGGATGTAATTGTAGTATCATTCAGGGCCCATTATTAATACCCTATGTCTGTGTTGATCATAGAACTTTGTAATCAGAGTTGTGTGTATTCAAATTGATATGCAGTCAGGCAGCATGCTAAACGAAAGCAAGCCATTATATTACATGTATTTTTGTTGCATTTAATATTTGCCTGCCACCTCAGGATTAGATATACAAGTTGCAAGTCCAAGTGTTTTGTTGTTATCTATGCTGTACAGTTATTATAAACTTAAATTATATACTATAGTAATAATAAACATATAAATATAGTGTACTGGTAGTATTGCTACAGCCCAGTGTAGCAAAGACAGCAAAAAAAAAAGAGAAAGAAAAATATAAATTCCACTTTGACTTTGATATCAAACAGACTCAGAATACATGTAGTAAGATATGGCTGTTATGGACCAGCAGTAAGTTTTTGTAAGGCCAGCCTTGGGTATAAGTTAACAGCAGAGATTCTATAACAATTTTACGCGGTTGCCAATGTTCGCGGCACTGTGAAGATAAATTTAAAATCATAGTGGTTAGGAGTGCTGCCACAGCTGCTCGCAGTCCTTAAATAATGGTAATAATCATGCAAAATTTATTGCCTAATTTTTCTTTGAAGTTAAAGACGTGATTGTATCCTGTTCTTGCAGGTAGTTCAGCGATTCGGAGAGAACGATGTTCGCGACGACTGGGACCAAGTCCCTTCCAGTGTATCAGGATTGTCCCCAGATGTCAGCACCGGCACCGTCCGCACTCGCTCACCTGAGACGAGTCCCGCACAGCACTACAGGTTGATCGGACAAGCCACCTACTCTGTGCGTGCATGTGTGTGCGTGTGACACATGTTGGTGACATGTGTCCCACAGTGATAGACTGAGACAAAATGAGTGACATGGACAGACATATTCAGCAAACTAATGATCGACTGCAGTGTATCAAACAGGTTTGTGGACTACCGTATTAACTCAATTAAGTGCCTTTAGAAAATCTTAAATGTTGCTTAACCTTATCAGCTATTAAACCTGCGACACTGTTGAAAGACCTGTAAAACCACACTGTGCGCCTAATAGAGCATGTGCACTAACAGAATAAATATGGTATTACAATTATCTGCAGGATAATTTTAAAATTTTAAACAAAATGGGAAGTGAATGATAATGAATATAGCTCTTTTGAGATCCATTGTTTCTATTCTGCAGAGTGTATGTAAGCGAGATGAGAAATTGTTCTAAATTTCCTTAATTCACACAGTCCATTGTTTCTATTCTGCAGAGTGTATGTAAGCGAGATGAGAAATTGTTCTAAATTTCCTTAATTCACACAGGGGGCTGAAGGAGTGTATATGTTTCACTTTATTCATTCAGTTACTAAAGATTACGAGCCTTGCAGCTCAGTTACAATGAGCAGACTGTACTGATAGAAAAAGTAACAACACAAGACAAGCCAAAAATAATAAAAAACATGATCATCATGCTCATTTTCTTTCCGGCAATATTTTGTATTCTAGATGTACATGTGCTTATTGAAGTAAAAAGTGCTAATTTGCCTTAAACATGTTTAATACAAAGAAAAGTAAACATAAGAAACCAAAGAAAAATAATTACCGGTAAACACTTTTCTCTGTTAGCACATTCATCAGTGTTTATATACCCCACCCCACCCCACCCTCCCTGCAGAGTCTTTGACATGGATTCTGTTAGGGCACACCATGCAATGATGACTTTGAACTGTAATGGATTCATAATACGTGCCAAAGCATCGCAGCTTATTAGCTACCTGCGATATGGCGCCATTGTTACTGGAGTCGCACGCCCTGCAGACTCGGGTCTGCCACACATGTGGATTGATGGCATTGGTGGCAATGACAGCCGTTCGAGGCATAAAATCGGCTATGATTAGGTTTGCACCATGCTGTGTATGGATCAATACGCTGCGAGTGGCTGCAAGTTCAGGGGTTTCCATTGCACTATCCTTGATGGCCCTGAAAGCCTGCCTGAGCAAACAGTCACACTGTCCCTTCAACCTCTACCCCCCCACCCCCACCCCCTTTCCCCTCCTTCCCTCTCACTCTCTCTCTCCCCTGATTCTGCGCCATTGACTTCAGGCCCCTCTCAGTTTTATGGCGAGCCTGACTCAACGTTTTATTGTTCGCCACCGTTACTGGTCGGGAATCTATTGCGCTTGCCGGGACCTACACGTTCTCTCTGCCCAGCATGGTGTTGGTGGCTCTCGGGGCATCAATAAAGACAATCGGGTTCTTGGGTGCGCTTAAACTCCGGCAAGCGACACGAGGGAGTAGTTTTCCTTCGGGTATGAAACAAATGTGTCTGAATATGTCTGTCTGTCTGTCTGTGTGTGTGTCTCTGTCTGTCTGCGCGGGATCAAGAAGCTGCTGCTGGTGGCTCCACCTAGTGGCAAGAGTCGGAGGTTAGAAGGCGATTGAGTCCAAACAGCCTTGGGGCCATTACGCTTTGTTGAAGCTTTTGACAAGAATGGCAGCTCAGCCCACTATTTGTCCCCCCCCTCTCCCGCGCCTTCCCTCCGTTTCCATCCTGTGCCTACATGGCCATATGGAAATGACTTATTGAATTGGCATCTTGTTTCGGGGAGCTACACTGTGTAGAATTTGTCCCTTTGACAGGGGATGGGGGTAATCCCAGGCTGCCACTGGATTCCCTCCGACTCTGAGCACACACAGACACACACACACACACACACTCACTCCACAGACAACAAGTAGCGTTGCCACTGGAGGCAAATACAAAACAGTAAAAAGATCCGGTGACGGGGGCAAAGCCAACGCGGGGCAGGAATGGAAGGGGTGGGGAGGGAGGGAGGGAGGCGCTGCGAGACTCTGATCAATGACTCGATCTTTTTCTCTTATTGAATCAGTGTGGATGACGAGAGCATTGATTGGACAAGCAGTCATTGGCGCAGATAAGGCGTCAATGGCTCCCGTGCCCACTCGCTGTTTGTCTTAAAGTGTCCATGGAAGAAAGTAATAAAGTTTTTACTTTCGTTTTACCTGCGTCATCCAAATCAATTGGCTTCTGACATCCAAGGAACACGGGAGCCTTTCCCATGGTTTGGGGGGGGGGGGGGGATAGATTGGATGTAAAGGGTCATTGGGTTCTGTCTCTCTGCTCCATATTTAATATCTGCATGCAGGTTGTTTTTCCGATAATTGCATCCATCTGAATACTTATTAAGGCATCTCTGTAATGAACTCAAAAAGAAGACATTGCAGACTTAAAAATATTCCTGAATATTCATGAGAATCCTTCCGTGGCCTCCTTTATTTGATCAACTTAATACTATCCTGTCCATGTATTTATGAGGCATCTGATTGTTCACTGTGTAGCTACTAGCTACCTGCAATAAAATACACGGCTAACATCACTGACATTTGTTATTCACAAGACGTCTTGTCACCTGTGTACCACTATATTCAGATTGATATTACATGCATCATATATGCAATTTGTGAAAAATGTAATCTGCAAGTAGCAGTATAATTTCCCGTCAATTTTAAGAGCTTAATGTTTATTGTTTCTTGTTCCGTTTTCAGCACCTAGGAAACCCAAGCGGTTTCCAGAACGCGGCACGTGAGCTCCTTGACTGGTGTTCCGATACCCGAGCTTTCCAACCCCAGTTTGAACAGAGTCTCATTGCGTGTCTTACAGTAAGTCAGACAACAGTAAGAACAAAGGATTTTAATGTCTGATAATTTTATTGCATAAAAACATTGAAATAATCCCTACATCAGTCTGAGCGAGGCTGTGCTTCAAACAACTACGGAGTAAACTTTGCCCATCCAAACTTGCAAAGTTTTTTACAATTTTTTTGGAAAAACTTACCGGTAGTCTGAAATTTGGAATTTCAGTTTCCAAAGTTGTCAAGAATACTATCAGTGTTCAGCACCTCAAAAGTCAAAGGAAAGGGTATGCATTACCTGAATTGGATGATCCAAAAGTAAGAAGTAAATGTAGATTTTTGGACCGAGGATCCAACATGTATGAAACTGGATGTGGGATTCTTAATGTGGGCACAGCAGTATCGCAGTATCACAACATATTCGTTTAGTTTGGTAGGGATGGGTGTATATCTTTGCTTTGAGAGGAGAATAGGATCAACTATAGCAACTATAGCAGCAGCAGGGACAGTTTATAGAGAAAGTCTGAAGTCAAGAAGCCAACTGACTACATCACATACTGATACAGAACGTAATGTTGTATGCAACACTTTTTTTACAGCCTGGGCCAGGGTGTCTTTGTCCAAAAAAAAAAAAAATCTAAAGAAAGACAAGTCTAGAAATGAATTTCAACAGTTATCTGTTTAATTTGTCTTTCGGCATAATCTAAGTTACCTGTTTTGAGCTTCTTTTTTTTTTTTTTTTTTTTTTTTTTTTTTGGAGAAAAATGTCAAGGAAAAAAAAATCCAAAGGATGACTAAGTCTACAAATTAGTTTCAATAATCATCTGTTTAATTCCTCTGTCAAACTAATCTAAGTCACCTCTTTTGAGCTTCTTTTTTTTTGAGAAAAAAGTCAAAGGAACAAAAGTCGAAAGAATGACAAGTCTAGAAATTAATTTCAATAATCATCTGTTTGATTTGTCTTTCGCACTAATCTATGTAAGGTACCTGTTTTGAGCTTCTTCTTTTTTTTTTTTTTTTTTTTTTGAGAATCATGCCTCAGATCACGTATAGTGGTGGTAGGCACTGGGTGAAGCTTGTTGCAAGCCTTAGGAACCGAGAATGGCAGTGAAACAAAGAATAACAGGAGAGCCTTTCCTGTGGTAGGGGTTTTGCCTCCCGATCTGTTAGCTGACTTCCCCCAGCCACATCCCTAACTCATTACCCACCGATAGACAGCCAAATCGAAATACAAAACGCCGACCGCTGCTGCCACTCGGGGAGGAAGAAATGGGCAAGCGAACTAGGGGATATTATATAGAGATGGGGGAAGACCTGAGATAGAAAACACGAAGGGAACGGAACAATAATAATAATAATAAAAAAAAAGAAATGAAGTAGGAAAGAAAAACTGGAGTTAGAGAAGTGAGAAATGTAGACAACGGAGAAAGGTTTTGCGGAAGGCAACTTTTGTTTGCTGGAATTGAGGCCGTTTTCAGAATCTCGGATGAGAAGATGTATGTATGGGTTGGCGGGTAGGGGGTGTGATGAGGAGGGGAGGACAGGGGAGGGGAGGGGGGATTGTTTTTTGTTCCCTGCTCCTGATAGGTTAAAGTTAAATAAGTGGTTCATGTATGAAGGATGGAGATAACGGAAGTGACGTCTGCACAGTAACCTCTGAAAGCCACCCCCTATACCTGGATGGCATAAAAACTATTAGGTTCAAGCTAATTGTAGCTTAGACCCATCACAGTGTTATTACACTCTGAGCCGATTTTTCACAGAGAAGTTAAGCAGTGTGTAGCTTTGTTTATTCATTTGCGACATCGCTTCGATTAGTTGTGTTGTCCGATAAAGGGCTAAAAATGCCGAGAAATGCGCTTTACATGAGCAGCAGAAGCTTTACACACATCAGCCTCTCATACTAAGGTGCTAACCTTTGGTGGCATTAGCAGCCTTACTAATATAATAACAGGCTTAAAGTGACTGGATAGAGGCATTGACAGAAATTGGAAAAACTTGATACAAACGTCATCCAGCAGGTCACGTGACTGCAGCTTTTCAAGGCTCTGAGCTGAAGAAACGAAGCTTTCCACGTAGACATCAAAATCTTCTCGCCTTTTGTTTTATCTAAGTGCTCATAATGTCACCTTCGAAAACTCCGGCTTTTGTCCATTAACTTCTCCCATTTCTAAGGTGACGAAATGAAACCTGTTTCAGCAGCATGTATACCATCTTGTGCTGAGTCAGATCAACTGTAACAGCCTATCTTTTAGTACTTTTACAATTTTGTTGTTACATCAAGTCAAAGTAAGAAACCAAGGTAACCTTGCTGAAATTTGTAGGCAGTTAACAAAAAAACAAACTAGAAAACAGAATTTGATCGGCATGCCAGTTGTGGGCATAAAAGAGAAGGAAGCACAGAGGTTCATTTTTCAGCATGGAATGTCCATTTCTTGAGTGCAGATTTTCCATTTTCTAAGCGCAGAATTTTGGCCGGTCTGTTTAAGACCACCATTGCGGTTTTTGAGTGCAAAATTTGCATTTTCAGAGCATATAATTTTGATTTTAGAGCAGAAATTTGAATTTTCAGAGCTCAGAATTCTGGGCGGTGTATTTAGAGCAGTGTTTGAGTACAAGCTTTGCATTTTTGGAATGCAGAATTTCTATTTTTGAGCGCAGAATTTTGGTCTTTTATTGTGGAATTTGCATTTTCTGAGCACGGAATTTGCATTTTCGGACCACAGAATTCTGAAAGGTCTGGGTAACGTTCAGACCAGAAAAGTTCTAAGAAGATATTACATACAATCATCTTGAGTTTTTTTGCTATGTGTGACATTTCAGATTATTTGCATGAACAGCACATTCATTACCTGAATTGTTCAAGTCCCCAGATAACTGAAGCCAGTAAAACGTTCTGGTGTGAACATGTGTAGGCCCTTCTGAAAAAATGAAGAAACAATACGTATTCAGAAAATAAAATAATCAAACAAGCCATTGCCTGGGAAACAGCCATCTCTTCTATGCTTGAGATTTAAGTATTGAACTTTCAAAAAACATTGGAGGGGAAGAGGGGGGGGAAGTACAGAACTTAAAATGTCACAATCATCAGACTAGCGGACTGAGAGAAATGGAACAAAAATGCCACGGCAATGCAGAAGCTGTTAAAAAAAGTCTCTGGGTGGAAAATGGTCTGGGCAATCTCTGCTTGTCCCTCCGCTAAACAACAGCAGGTAATGCTGAGCAGATGGCGTTAAGAGAAAAGCAAAAACAATGTTCATTTCCAGGTTTTCTTCACTGCCATCTTCATTCTACATTCACTCTCCCTACTTCTTCTCCTCTTCCTAATCCCCCCCCCCCCCCACCACCACCACCTCTCTCCAATCCAGCCACAGAGCCCTGCAAAACTTCTACAAATGCCAAAAGCTAGAGGGCAAAAAGTGGACTAACTACTGGAATATTCCAGTAGCATGTGTATGCATGTGTGCGGGGAGGGATCGGACAGGTATGGCTGTGAAATGTCTGCCGTAGCAGTAAGGAGAGAGCGCTCTGGTCGGAAAGTTTAACAGTTATTGAGATTCCACGCTCAGACAAGGTCACTGGATGCGAGTGGAAACAGAACGGCAATCCGCTTCACTTTCCACGGCTCCGCCTCGAATACAGAAAGCCCGGCAGCGGCCAAAAGCCTTGGCACTTCCTGTTGGGGTTCGTCTGAGAGTATATTGTCAGCAATAGAGAGAGCAGGAAGAGAGAAAGGGATAGGAGAGGGAAGGGGGGGGGGGGGGGGGTAGTTATCAGGCTTACTGACACCGCCAAGTAGACCAAGATCATCAGAGGATTATCTAGTGGAGCCAAAGCAGAAAAGGACTTTTTTTTTACTTCTTCTTCTCCTTCTTATTCCGTGTGTGGTTAATTCCAGGTTTTCTTCTTTTTTTCTTCTGTTGGCTTCCACGTAGGCAGCAGCAGCAGCAGGGTGTTACTGCCTGCCATGGCAGAAAGTCTGCGAGGCACAAAACATGATGAAGCTAGGAAGCGAGGCGAGATTCAAGTTAGCACTTTTCATGATGTAACCGCTCAGCCTGATGGGATAGCAGCGGTTTTTTGTATATTTTTTTATCTGAGGAACCTACGGTAATATGTACCTTCTCCATATTGCAGGAGCTAAATTGCAGTGTGTGGAAGTCAGCAGAGGAATCAGATAGTCCATGCCACCCTAGTTTTTGCCGGGTGCTTTATTTTTTCCGCCAGGCAGTCTGCAGAAAGAGGGGGGTTTTTTTGCCTTTTATTATATTCCTTGTTCCCCTTTTCTCCTTCTTCTCCTTCTTTTCTCTGGCTGCAAAAACATTTCTGCTGGTCCCTTGATGGGAATATATTACAGTTTGCAGTAGTAATTTGGTGCTAACCTGAGATTTATTGACATGTCTTTTGAAGGGTGGAGGATCCGTGGGATGAGGGTTGGGGATGGTGGGTAGGGTGTACTTGGTGGGGGGTTGAGCAGACTCCCACTCAAATAGGGGGGTTGGCTTTGCCCACAATTATTGAACAGTAAAGTATAAATTGTAAATAAAGCAGACTGCCCTGAGATGGCTTATAAGCTTCCTCTCTGTCAGGGGAGGTTATTTCTCCATATCTAAGATTAGGGAATGATGTAATACATTAGCTTTTACTACAGTGCAACCTGTCTTGACAGACCACCCCATTGGCCATAAAAATATGGTCTCTCAAGACAGGTGGTCTTTGGTGACAGGTTGATTTTACACTGAAATGTAGGACTTTCTGCCAGAAACTAGTGGTCCTTCAGGACAGATGGTCTCTCATGGCAGTGGTCTCTCAAGACAGGTTTCACTGTATTGGGGGGGGGGGGTGTCAGTGAATAGTTACTCAGTGACAGGATGGAGGTGCAAAATAATAGAATGGGGGGAATTATTTGAAATAACTGCATAATTACTCCATAGATTGCTTTCTGTATTACAGTATGTACCAGCAGCGGTTCTAATGAGGTTAGGCCAATTTAAAGATTATAAGCTATGGTCTAAGCATATACAACGTACCGATGTGCAAAGATATCGACTGGCATTGATGCAGCTGTCAGTGGCATATATATGATCTAAAACATACCCTCCTGGTGATACAATAATTCCTTTCTAATATGGCCACCCTATTTGCCAAGGAACTGTGGCCGCATTTAGAAAGGTGCCCGTAGGCAGCAGGAAGAACTACACCCATACAGTAGTAGCCACAAAAAAGTTTTGGCCACATTAGGGTGGATGGCCTCTGTTGACAGTGGCCCCTAAATAGAGGGTCCTCTGTATGTAGAGTTGTCCCTCTATTTTACAACCCTCTATTTTAAGACCACCTTGATTTTAAGACCATTTGATTTGGTCCCAAAATGCAATCTTCTGTGTTAAATGACCTTTATTTTATGACCACCTGCAATATAAGACCACATTTTCTTGGTCCCATGGGTGGTCTTAAAAATAGAGGGACCACTGTATACCTTATCATGGAGTGGCATTCAGCGCCTTATGTAACTACAGTCAGTCAAACATACTAGTAAGGGACTCCCATAGTGTGGTAAAAATAGGAGTCTCGCCCTGAAGGAAAAACTGAAGTCGCCTAAAACAAGGGCACAAGATTGTGCAATATATATCCTACAGCTCGTTATATACCTTTCCTTTAAGACCATCTACAACTTGACCTAGCAATAACACAGATGTCAGAGATGGGGCCTGGAAGGTAACTGTGTTTATAGTACGCACTTTACATGTACTACTTCAACCTGCCAATCTTCTGTTGGTTGGGGGGGGGGGGGGGGGGGGGTTTGAGGGGGTTATTGACACCGGGCCAAAAAAAAAAAAAATGTAACACCCAAAAGAAAACACCCATAAATTTAAAAAAACAA
>JAAUYG010087216.1_pt1 | contig 13115 bp, 7 predicted proteins | sample 7278091 | NCBI WGS metagenome assembly JAAUYG01 (sample SAMN14350201, study PRJNA611818) | marine sediment metagenome | isolation source: surface marine sediment (0.6m) | place: French Polynesia: Moorea | collected 2018-08
CCAAACACAATGAAGGAAACCTGGCATTGCCTGGTATTGTAGGACAAGCTTCTCATAGGTAGTTTTCAGAACAAGTTTAAATTTCTTTCCTATGCAATAATTTTCTACTGAGTTATGGCCATTTTTTGAGTAAAAATAGCTCAAAAAGGCTTCTCAGGGGCCAAACACAATGAAGAAAACCTAGCTAGCTACCATTTTTTGCACTGGTATTTTAGAAAAAGCTTATTCCAGGTAGTCTTCAGCACAAGTGTAAATTGTTTCCGATGTGGTAATGTTCCACTGAGATATGGGGGGGGGGGAGTAAAATAGCTAAAAAATGCATTCCTGGAGTGTTATAATGGGTATTTTTTGGCCAACCGGGATGCCCCATCGCGTTGCACAGCAACCGACTGTCTGGTTGGCCAACCGGGATGCCCTATCGTGTTGCACAGCAACTGACTGTCTAGTTCTCACCTAGCACTCAAGCATTCTAATAAATCATTCAGGCATAAAAATAGTGCCACAGAATCACGTACGTGGTATCAGGCAATATCCATGACATCCTTGTTTTCCTTTCTTGTGTTTTCATTACTGGTAGCCCTGTAGCCATGAAGGACACATATCTTCCTGCTTCCATGATTTTGTTACTCTGCAAGCTTTGCTCCATGCCAAGTTGTCATGTAAAAATTCCTATGAAAACTACCTACCGGTATTTCGCAATTCTTTTATAGAAGCAGCAAGATAAATCTAGCACAGATCACCGAATTGAATATCAAACTACATGTGTACGTATTCTCAGATATGTTTGACACACAATGTCAAGGCATATATTATTCTGGGCATATTATGCTGTACATGTGTGAATCCTAAATGTATTTCTCCATTTCTAACACCAGATAAGGTCGTTGGGTTCAGACTCGGCCAATACAGACACGGAACCATCTCCGTGGTGGAGCCCCAGGAATGTGTTCATATATCGGACGTCATGAAGCGAGTTGTCAAGGTATGTACAGTGAAACTTGTTTATGAAGACCACCCTGGGCACCAACAAGATGTGGTCCTCACACAGGTGGTCTTCATATGTCTTAACATGGAAAGTATACCCCTGGGGACCTGTAAAATGTGGACTTTATAAGCAGGTGGTCTTTAGAGCAGGTTTGACTGTACCTGGTAACAGAATACAGCATACATAAACAGAAAAGAGATCCCTCTCTTAGCACGCGAAGTGGTCACTGCCTGCAGAAGCCACACCATATAATATGGTCAAAAATCAACGCTGCTTCTACTGCAAAGTCCAGTCGCCCTCTCACCAAAGATCAATTCTGTAATGTATAGCACAATTTTTGGCCATCAGGGTGGCGTTGTAAAATGGGTACCACTGCAAACATGTAATAACCCAGGGGTGCATTAATATCAGTGCAGTTGCCTACCAGCCCCTGTTAGCCTTGAAGTTCCTGGTTGGGACCTGGTTGGTCTACCCTGAGTCTTAGTTTTATCCACTTAGTAAATACAACCATTTACCTGTGTCAAACTCCAGACCGCTGACATAAATTTCCAAGCTGTTGGTGCATTTGTTCTTCTGCAGTGTGTTTTGTTTTTTCATTTGCTTGCTTTGCTAGAATAGACCTGTGAGAAATTAAATATTTTTAAATATTTTGAATGCAACACGTATATATATGCACTACGGAATTGTGGGATATGTCATCAAACATTGGCGGTTCATGATAGTGAAAGGTGTAAAACTACCACCTTCAGATCATGCATTCACTCACCAGAGTGATTGATATTTCTAGTGATTTCTATATGGAATGTTCCTATTTATTCACATAATAATTATTTCATGGTTTAACCCACCAGATATCTTAAATTGGCAGATGATAAAATTGCCAATGTTTGAGCCAGCCTTACTCAGTATGCAACAAACAGGTCTCCTGTGGGTAGTAATAGCTCGCAGGTCAGTTAATGTTGTATTTTTACCGTTAAACCTCAAATCCCCACATTGGCTCTACAAATAACTATGCTACCTAAGTGTTGAGTGTACGGTCTCTTTTTGTGCCAGTCTTTCCAGGATTATCTACAAACCGTGTCCCCGTACCCTGCTTTCTGTCCCGAAGACAGATCCGGGAACTGGCGGACCGCGCTGGTCAGGACGAACCACCTTCACCAGGCCATGCTGGTGGCAATATTTCACCCTCAAAAACTGACAAAGGTGGGGGGGGGGGGGGAGTGCCTGTTTGGTGATTTTTCTATGACAAGTTTCCCCATGTGTCAAGCACATGTTAAACAGCACTTTGTTTTCTGTGTGAAATACTGGAATAACCTGAATTTATAAAACATTATCTAACTTTATTTTGTGGATGATGGATATTTATGGAACTACATCTTATGATCTATCACAAATTCGCTTTACAAGTGCAAGTCTGACATGTATTGCAAGTCTGACATTATTTTATGTCTCTTGCTCGATCTTTCTCCTGCTATCATATTTTCGGTATAGTAACCTCTACTTGAAGACCACCTGAATTATATTCGCACAGCTGCATGGTATCAAAATACATTGAACACAAAACGTTCTATGGAGATTTATAATTAGAGTGATTATCATTTGCATAAGAAGGTTGAAACAAAGACACCGATAAGTTAATATAATTACGGTATATTCATAGCACCATGGTCCCTCCTTTAGTACATGTAGTAGCCCCTTCTGCAGAAGCCATTGACTCAATTGTGATCCAGATTTTTTTGTCACTTCTGTATAATAGCTATACCTAGGGCACCTCTGTCCAAACTTTCTTTTGCAGATAGAGTGGCCATCTTAAGAGTTATAGAGGGCTAATGCCCAGCTGGTTTATGAGAAAAAATAATAAATACTCTGCAGGTGTATATATTGAGCAATATTATAGTGGAACCAGTCATGAAAAACCATTCGCCACAGCAGCGTGGTCTCTCTAGACCTCGGTCTTGGCTGACAGTTTCAATTTACGCCGACATGTAGAACCTTCTGCTGGGAATGTGTGGTGGTCTTTCAAGACAGGTGGTCTCTGATGACAGTGATCTCTCAAGAGGTTTTACTGTATCCTGTTTCTAGGAGGAGATAGAGGCAGAGAAGGAGAAGTTGAGGCAGTACTTTGTGACGGGTCCAGGACAGCCGGCCAAGCTAAACTCACTTTACTTTCGGCAGGAATCCGACCGAAAGGATGGGTATTTGGAAGAGAAATAGTCTTGTAGAAATGGACTTGTAAAAGTGTTAAAGTTACTCCTACCAGACTCGGGTAGTCAGATAGCCAAGCACAATTTACTGGTATCAAACAATTTCCATGTATCTCCTATGTGTTACCCATATATCTAGTAAACATAAACATATATTCCTGTAAACATAATATTAGCATAGCTAGAAAACATATTATGTTGAAAGAAATGCCACCTCTCTGGAATTGTAATAATCGCTTCATTGTTATACATTTGGTCTGTATGTACTACAAGTAAAATTAAAAGCTGTGTACTAGAACTTGTATAGTTGTATGTATGTATGCATGTTTATTCAGATCCATAGGAACAGAAATCGCAATGTCATAATATTAGTGAAAAAATAATTTCAGTGTTGGATTTAGACCATTCACATTAAATCTGGCGATGGTATTAACTGGAAGATGAACGCCAGCCAGAGGTGACCTAGTTATGCTGATACCTGAGTAGAAATAAGTACAGCGGTCCCTCTCTTAAAGGACACTCTCTAGAAAGGACACCCCTGGATAAAGGACACATATCTTTGGCAGCAAATACTGTGAATGCATGTGGTGCTCCCTCTCACCAAAGGACACCCCTCTAATAAGGACAGAATGTTTTGGCAGAAGGGGTGTCCTTATTAGTGGGGGACTACTGTACAGAATAATAGGTTGAGTAAAATTTTGTCACAACCATAGAACTTGTGTGTTTTATACTTGCAGAGCGGATGATCTTTGCTATGAGCACCTGGCAGGAGAAGAGGTAGGATGCCAATAGCAATTATAGCGAAAGGAAACAGTCACGTAGACTGATTTATTAAAGGCAGAGTATCCAGAATAGTTTACCATGTTGAGGATTGACGTTAAGTTTTCTCTTCAAAGAAAATTTTGAAGTTCTCCAACATGCAGAATATATTATAGGTGCTTGAGTATAGAGCCTAGTAACCTATTAAATGAACTGTGTTAGAGAAACTTGCTGAATACGTTCTCTCTGGTGAACCTAAATGTTCCCCTTTTGCTTTCAGTATCTGGAGACCAAGTTGCTGGATTTGACCTTTCGAATATCTCCAGGAGCATTTTTTCAAGGTAATTTATCCTCCCTCATGTTGAGATTGTGTCTACAGGAGAACATGTTTAAAGCTACATCAGAAATGAGAGCACATCACAAATTACCATTGATATAACTTTAGAGGCCCCACCCCACCCCCCACACCCGAAAAAAAAAAAAAAACTAAAAAATTTAATCTGTATATATATTTAAAAAAGAAGACCACTAAGAATTAAGATCATGGGCCAGTTGCTAGAGTAAAATTTTTAAGCTTACTAGTGTTCTTAAGAATGGAAAAGGCAATGATTGTCAACTTGAAGGTGGTTCGGCTTGTGAACCAGTATGATACAGCACTGGATACTAAGGAAAAAATCGCTTGTGAACCTATATCTTTTTTTTTTTCTTACTGCAGCTTAATTTATGTTTTGCCATCATTTGTATTTATAAAACTAAATATAGTGGTAGCTCTGTTTTAAGGCCATCAATGGGAGCATAAAAATGTGGTTTTACATTGCTTATAATGAACAATTCAATATCACCAGTACAGAAGTCCCCCTTTAACATGGCCACCCTATTTGCCAAGATATTGTGCCACATTAGAGAAATGGCTTTTGGCCAGAGGGACAAGTACATGTATATGCATTCAAAGTAGCAGCACCAAAAATTTGTGGCCAAGTTAGAGAGGATGGCCTCTGTTGTGACTAAGAGAGGGATCACTGTACACAAAACCACACTTTGGGACCAAATAAGGTGGTCATATATTAATGAAGTGTTGCTAAATTCAACTCAAGATTGATATGACTGGCATATTACCTTATTTCACAGTGAACACCCCTGCTGCTGAAGTTCTGTACAGTACGGTAGCTGGTTGGTGCCAAGTTGGCCCCCAGACTGTGTTATTGGATATCTGCTGTGGCACTGGTACTATAGGACTGACTATGGCCAAGGTAGGCATACATGTAGCTTACAATGGGAGACATGCAATTACATGATAATGTAGCAATATGGTCACATAGCGGTGTAAATTGAGTAAGATGCTGCGCTTTACCTCATGTATTGGTACAGCTGAACGACATTAAATTACAGTTACTGCTGCTGCTACTTGCTACCACCAAACCACTGTCGTACTCCTACTGCTGCAGCTGCCACTGCTACCTGCCACTACCACGACAATCACTGCCACGACCACCACCACCACCACTACTACTACTACCACTACTACTACTACTACTACTACTACTACTACTACTACTACTACTACTACTACTACTAACTACTAACTACTACTACTTAGTAGTAGCAGTAGTAGTAGTTAGTAGTAGTAGTAACTACATGTACTACTACTACTACTACTACTACCACAATTGCTATTACTCAGATTGTTATAACTAAAAGGTACCACTACTATGCAGAAATGTTTTTGTCACCTTGTATCTGGGTGTTTGTAAGTTTCAGATGTATCATATTGTGTGAAAGTAGAGGTGGGAGGATAGTCTGTTTAATATGTCAAAAGTTGTAATTCTGATAATGATCTATGCTGACTACATGACTGTACACTGTTTTATGCTCTGACAGTATATGCCTGTTCGCCACTTTTTTTTTTCAGAAAGTCAAGCAAGTAGTTGGCATTGAGCTATCCAAGGAAGCAGTGGAAGATGCCAAGGTTAATGCAGCCATAAATGGTAATATTACTGCGTCGGCGTTGATCTTAGATTTTATAGAAATTTTTAGCAACTTCGAGCCCTTTTAAAATATGAATATATTAAACTGGTATACTCCGCTTTATGTTTCACGTTGAACCTTATTAATTTTATAGGTAGATTAAACTCACAATACGGAAACAGATTCAATTTTACAGTTGACTTTTATTTCTTCAGATTTATTACAGTAGACCCTCCATTTTAAGACCACCTATTCAGCCAGAAAAAATGTGACCTTAAATTGAATGGGGTCTTTAAAATAGAGGGATATTGATGTTGAAATGTAAGAGTGGTGTTTATTATGGGCGGCCTTACAGGAAAGTCTTAAAATGGAGGGGGCTTAACTCACACTCACTCGCAGGGACCATTCTGGTCCCCCAGTAAAAGACTTTGACAGTACCGGATCATGTTAAAACTTTAAAGGTTATCATGATGTTAAAGTGGACAAAATTTAAAATACATGTATATCGTCTATCACTGGCCTCTTGTAATAGGTACAATTATTTCTGTATAATACCGGTTATGTACAGATTAAATTTTTACACATGGCTCCAAAAGAATATTGCTTTAGAAAGTAAAAAAACTGCTTAGGGAAAATTAAAGTTCCAGGTAATTCTCAGTTGCCACATAAACACATATTTGCTTCCGATTACCACAATCATGATAGTCCGACTTTGTCTGTTTAAGCTGCTGCGTGTTGTTTTAGTGTCGGTTGTTTTTTTGTGACAAATGTCCATTTAGGCAGTAAATGTTAATTTAATTAACATTCTAGGAGTGACAAACGCTACATACCTGTGCGGTAAGGCTGAAGACGTGCTGCCTTCTGTCATCAGAAGGTATCATAGCCAACATGTAGTAGCAGTGGTGGACCCGCCCAGGGCCGGGCTACGTAAGTGACCATGAAATTAATTTGGCTTAATAGAGAGTCTATTTTAAATCCCTTGGCAGGGGAAAATGTTTAGAAGATGCCCAAAAGAACCGACACGATGCCTCGTGATTGTTTAAAGCTTTACATGACTATCAGAGATATTTAATTTGTTTTGTTTGAATGCTTCTATTCAAGGAAATCTTTACAAATACTAGTCATGTGATACATCAAGTTCATCGATTAAATATTAAGTTGATGGTGCCAGGAGGTACACCTGTATTATTTAACAGTGAATATTAGTCAAGTATAATATATATTATATATATGACCACTGATAACCTAGTACTGGTACAATGAGAGCACACTGTATTGCTCATTATATCTCAATACGTTTAATTTTCTGCTCTTTATTTTACCTTTGTACAGTTCCTAGCTGAAGTGTTGTAGCCTCAAATTGTACAATTTTGTACACTTGTTGTTCGTAATATATTCACACAAGTATACAATTTTGGAATAAATTATCTAATATGATTGTGTAAATGGCTGCAACAAGTTACAGGGACAGAGATGTATTGTGCTTTGTTTCAGACGGGGACGTAATTCGTGCCATACGAAGGAGTGGCTTTCTCAAAGAACTTGTTTATGTGTCCTGCAAGGCCACTGGTGCTAGACAAAATCTTCTAGAGTAGGTGAAACAAGAACTATGTATTAGATGTATTTAATTCTGAGCTCCGTTCAGTACAGTGAACGTTTTGTTTTCTGTTTGCAAAAGCAAACGGTCTGCATGCTGAACGATCACTGTTCAGCAAACAGTCACGTGTCACTAATATATTCAAATTGTTCCCTTATCGCCCATAGTCTGGGCGATATAGAGTACTTTTGCGTTATGAAAATAACCCTATGGGTGCCGCCATCTTTGTTCGCTACAGTAAACGTTCCAATTTGTTTTCTTCCGTTCAGCAAACGTTTGCTGTAGACAATTGTGCAGTAGAGCAAACGTTCAACAAAACGTTTGCTGTGTTCGCTGTACTGAATGGCCGCCTGTTCTATCATGCTATCACATACCAGAAATGTGACCTTAACATGAGTGTCCTTAAAATAAGAGTTCCTTACTCTGTGTTGATACTAGATCAATGGCCGTTGTAGCTGTCTTACATGGAAGTAGGAATGGGAGTAATAATTTGTGATTGGTATATAAATTCAGGAATTGTCTATAATTGCATTTTACATGCGTATTATCTTTTGAAGTACACTTAAAGAAAGCATTTTAAGGATGTAGAAATGTGATTGTAAAGGCCATTTTAATTTCTTCTTTAAATTTAATTACATGACATTGTAATCAAAACCTTGTTTTCAAAACCTTAGGAAACCAAAAAGAATGCATATTGTAGGACCACATATCTTAACTGATCAGGGTTTGTTATACTTCACTCCAATGGAACCTGTCACCTATAGATATTTAAGACCAGATTATTCAAAAGTTCTGCTGCTTATTAACATATGGTTACTAAGTTATTTTCCAAATGGGCTGACATGTACTCGGAATTATATATGCATCCAAGTAGGTAGACAGAATGCTACTAACATGAACTATTTTCAACTTTTTCAGCCTCACTCGACCAGAATCCCGAAGATTGAAGGGCGACCGGTTTCGCCTGATGGAGGCCGTGCCGGTGGATCTCTTTCCTTACACTGATCAGTGCGAGCTGGTGATGCGTTTTGAGCGAGAGAAAATCACTCGGGCGGAAACTTCAGTCACGAAGCAGGACAGCACTGCTGTTGAAGAGAGCAATAATGGCAAACTGTCTCCTGCAGAGTCACCAACCCTGGACGAACTATAGCACAACTTTACTGTGAAAAATAAATCAAAGTTTGAAACAATTTAGCGGTTATTGTTGTTGTTCAATGATTGAGATTTTAAGGGGAATATTGAATATATTCCTCATTCACTAAGATCGCAGGAAAACTGGATACCAATGGGGATGGTTGATCATTCAGTGGAGATGTATATAGTGGGAGGGTCTAAGAAGATATGAGATTTTCGGCTCTGCCAGAGGGCAACCCAAACAATTATTGCCAACAGTTTACTTCTTCTCTTCTGCCTCTTTTAAAAAAAGTTGGGTTCAGTTAGATCTATCAAGTCTTCTAGAAGAGGAACACCATGTGAAACGAGTCCTCTACAAGAGTTAATAGAGCAAAAGGACTGACGAAATATTGTGTGAACTGGTTAAACAGGGATCACGTAAGTCCTTATCATGCTTGTATTGCTATATTACCATGTTCTTATCAGATTCTTACTCAAGTAGCGGGGCTTAACTCTCACTACTTTAGGATGTGAGCAGAGCGTAGTTATAAACCAGTATAAAGTTCTCATTATTTCAAAATCTTAGAAACCATTCTGCGAATATCTGGGATTTTTGCCATCAATGCATGGTGTGTGGATACTGCTTTATGTGACTTATCTGCAGCTGACATGCTAAATCTACATTCCTGCTATGGTGTGATCTTAAAAGAAGCAGCAGCACTATATGGACCACCATCTAGGATTTAAAAGTACGCCTTGTATCGAAGCCCCCACCCACAGCCTAAAGTTGAAATACCTAAAGCAGTTCTTACATAGTGCTTTTTCCTTGCCGAACCAGCTCAAAGCACTTGCATATTTATTACCCCTGGCAGACCTGTTGCATCTGTCACTAGACCGCATCACTACAGTCTCTGCCTGGCCTGTCCGATGTCAACAGGCGTTGGGACAACAGCCAGCACAGTGCACCAGAGGTAATCCATTGTACAATTGCCATCTCGGTCTATTGCCAGGTACTCATTTTATAGCCAAATGAACGGAGGCACCATTGCCGTCACCACGCCACACAACCAATATGGCAACGGTGCATCACAATTCTTGATCTATGGCGAATTACTTACAGAACTTGGATACAGATTAATATCAACGCCAATCAAGAAGTTCAACCTTAGAAATGACAAAATACCGTTGCGTGGTTTCTTCAGAAGTTTTATTCTGTATACACTGTAAATATGTACTGGAGAGGGAAAGAGGTACAAAAGTTCTGTACATTTACACGCATCTAGACTGGTGTTATATACAGGCTACATACGACCCACCCTCTCAAGCCGCAGTTCATGGTAGACTGTAGTAGTGCTGTGGTGTATTAAACGAATAATTATCGTTAAATAGGCAAATATAGAACATCTGGCAGTATGTATGTATCTTCAGTATAAATAGAAACTGGATGCACAGAACAAGTAAATAGTCGGAAAGCTTTGGTTTTGTACAGCTAACTCACTCGACTCTGAAAAAGTAAGTTTTAATATACATTTGCAGTCATGAAACGCAATACATGCTAATTCCCACTGTGGCATGTTGAAAATATCTAGAAAGAAGCCAGTTCTTTCAAATCCAGTCCCTCAATGTACCTAGCCCTATGTTTAAACAGTGGATATCGTCCGATTTATTGCGAACCAAGAGATTCCACAGATCTACTATCTGTAGCAACTTTCCAGTGGAAGCTTTCAACATCTGTTCAAGAGTTTTGCAAACTATTATTAAAGATTTGCAGGTTTGTTGGGTAGTTGCAAAACCAAGCAAATTATTTTAATTTAACATTTAGCAACATGACCAAGCCAAGGCCAGATTCACCCAGCTTATTCTGCAAGCAATCTGGGCCACTACAGTCTTTCTCTAGATAAACATACAAGTACATATACTTGGCCTTGAACAGGCTGCCGTTCCCATGATACAGGGACCAAGATTGCAGTCAACGACATGATTTCGTACAAAACAGCTAAATGACAAGAAATCAAGCATTGTATGACTATGAAATCACTCTCCATTTCATAGTACTATAATTTTAAATTTGTAAACATGATTTTATCATTTCTGCCATCTCTCTTGACAGCATGCACATGCTATCAAATCAAGATCAAAGCTACGCACAGTACAGTTCATTGTCTTATGCTGTCTATACCATATACAAGAGTGGCGTGTGCCTCGCACATTAACTTTTGAGTACTATTGCGATGAACAAACGCACAACAGGTGAATGGCAATACACATTTAATCACTGTTAAGGGGAACTAAACTACAAACCACATAGTATTACGTAGCATCCTACTGGCCTAAACAATAACAAATAAACTAAAAACATCAAGCTGATAAAAAAATTCAAACAACACAGAAACAAACGATATTGCCCAGGTGTGACTCACTGCAGCGATTTAATACCCCAGCCAACAACTCGAGCTACAGCAGCAGCGACAGATTGCATCGTGACTAGAATGTCTGAATAATAAGCACGGTAGCCATTTCGTAATATAGATTCGGGGCGACATTTATCTCCTTTATACATCGCTACTGTCTGCCTTGCAAATGGCACAAGATTTCTCTTGACTAAGACGTCGTACAAAAGGTCAATGAATAATATTTAAAAGGAAAGGAAGAGAAGTATCAAATACAGAATTCTTCTAATAGACTCTTATTACTTTAGAATCTGTACTATTTTCAAAAGAAGACTTTGAAATGCTAAGACATTCAAAATAATCAAACGGAATAACAAACTGTTTTATAGTGTATTCATTAAAGATATATTACTATACATACAAGCTATGGTGACCCACAATAGCATTTAGTTTTCACTGTTACATCCACTTTCACTAGAACTTGCCCACCAAGATGCTATAATTAATATATCTCTGAAGCCAATACAGGTGCACACCCCCAAAAAATATATAAATATTTCTGCTTGTAGAAAGCCAAAATACTCCCTCACACACACGTTTACTATTAGTTAGCTACTAGTGAGCCGATTACACAGAGAATTTATTAGTACTTTTTTGCGGAAGGAAATGGTTTCTGCATGTCCCGAATCGGACATAAATGTCAAAGTTTTCGATACCCTTGCATGCTTGATTCAACATCTAAGAGATGGATACAATTAAGAAATACTGTTCATACAAGTCTTGCCCACAAAATGCTATATGGATTAAACTGCAGGGTACTTCCCCAACTGCATTTAGCCGAAGCATGGCATCTGGACCTAAAGTTCCTACATGACCAAATAGGTGACCACTGGCCATTTACATGTATATGCTCTGCATAATTCTGTAAACATGTTTCGGCATTAGGTGCCTTCTTGTCTCGAGCAGTTTTTAAACGATTATTAAAAGCAAACCGCAATTAAAGAATGCTTCAATTGATCATATAAACTTATTTTTCTTTTATTAAATCCTAACTTTTAGATAAATATTTTTGTACATGTGAAAATTTAGCTTTGATATGTAAAGAAAATATGGATAAACATTCGGTTCCAATGTTATAATCACCCATCTTCTGTTGCTCTCCCCCCACCCCACCCCATCTCACAAACACTCACACTAAGTACTTCTGACACCATTCTGAACTAACTCATGCACACAACACAGCTCATCTTCCATGCTCTGCAGTAAATGCTATTCAAACATAATGACGATTCGTTTGGCTGCCTTGGCAATGTCAAAAGCACACTGTATCACTTCCTGTGTGTGTAAACGCAGATCTATGTGACCCTCGGGACCTTCAGGCGGGCCGCCATCGCATTTCTCTTGCAGCCGTTGAGCACCGTCCTCGAGCTGTATCAAGGCATCCTGCACACGCTCATCTTGTACATTCTGGCGAGGAGGGTTGGGAGAGGATGGGGGGGGGGGGGTCGTCTAGATCAAAAGCCTACTAGTAGTCCATGGCAACCTCTATTATCTAAATGTAATTACCCTATAGGCAATATAAATGAGTACCTTAATGAAAGGAAATCGCTTTCTGGTACATATAACAATATCCCACAGTTACTGTGTTGAACTACGATGTATCTTATATTGCCAAATATTTACAGATGCTGCCCTGCGTTTTCTACAGAATGAGACTTTTTTTTTTACAACTTATTTTACAACTTATTTGTTTGTCTCCAAAATAATGCTCTCAAGAATATATATTTGTGGCAAAAAAAGTGCATTTGGAAATTATGGAGGTGTTCTTACCTGAGGAAACAGTTCAGCCATGTCCAATACTGCAACATGGATTTTATCGGCAAGTCCTAGGTAACTGGAACATTGACAGAAATGAAAAGAAGCTATACACAAGACTCGCTAGATTGCAATTATAGCCACAACATGGGTAGGTCAACCCCACATAAGGACACACAATGTTCTGATGAAGATAACCATGTCTGCACAAAGCAGCATAAACACAGCCTGCAAATCAAATTGGTTGATACAGTAGTCCCTCTCTAATAAGGCCACCCTATTTGCCA
>JAAUYG010076359.1_pt1 | contig 13114 bp, 14 predicted proteins | sample 7278091 | NCBI WGS metagenome assembly JAAUYG01 (sample SAMN14350201, study PRJNA611818) | marine sediment metagenome | isolation source: surface marine sediment (0.6m) | place: French Polynesia: Moorea | collected 2018-08
ACGGCGTTTTAGGGGGTTTAACGCCGGTTATTAGCTGGTGCTGCATTCTCTGCTACGATCATGCAAAAGTTAGGACCTGATGTGAGCGTAGTTAAAAGCAATACATGTATTACCGGGCATGCTTTCAGCTTCTATTTGCTTATGAACACCAGGACTCTTAAGCTACCTGAGAAAAATGCGTTACTATTTCCTCGTATTAAGGGATAACATTCATAACAATGACCAAATACAAGAAGAAAAAAATTTGCATGTTAAAAAATAAAGACAATGTTGGCTGCAAACCCATTAAAAGTTACCAGATCACTATTATATAGTATATTCAAAATAGTGAAAGTAAGACAACATAACTATTTAGTCTTTAGCAAATAAAAAATGGTCGAAAGAAATTTACACCAATTAAAAGAGTTTGTGTTCAGGATAAACATGTATGTATACTGGTCCGTACTCACATAGTATTGAGTGTTACAATTTGTTATTGCTCTGTGATTTAATCTATTATTTTGTCATTGTATATCTTATTTCTTTTTGTCAAGTTACATTTACTTTAATTCCAGCTACTAGTGATAATATTGGCTCACTGGATGGATGTTGCCTTTTTGTGTACTCTCAATTCTCACCATATAATTATTTTTATTTTGCTTTGTGAAATTGAAAATGAACATTCATTGTACATGTATTAGTCAATCAGCAGTCAGGATATATATAAGGCAATAATAAAGCAATTGTCACAACATTAATTTCTTGTGTTTGTTATAATTTAACACATGTACTTTATTACTAGTACAGTGCCTATAACAACAATGAGAAAAATGCTAATGCTAATTGGGAAATTCCTAGTAATATGTCTATTATTATTTATGACTATACTATTGTGACTGAGGCTACACAAAATAAAGACTCAGTAAATCCATATATTCTAACCACGAACTTGAGTGGTTGTTTTTATTGACAAATGCTATATATTCAGTGTATGCTCAACTAATTAGCATACACCTACTTCTAAAGCTAGAACACAATGTAATTGACATTTGCATCTTGACTATTTTACCCTAACTATAGTACTATAAAGACTTACAAAAAGAGGCATATATACAGCCCTTAAATATACAAAATGCACACTTATACTGGTCAACTTTTGACTCCATAGGAGTTCTTTTTTGTAGATGGGAAAATTGATTGCCTTTGAAAAGGTGATATTTTTGAATTTCAGCCAGCTTTGTCAACCTCGCCGGCACTGTAACACAAAATACAGCAAGTAAGCACTCTTGGTATGGATATATCTAATGTGTAACCGCATGATCAACATGCTTCTGCTTGAACAGAGTAAAAATACTTCAAATTTTAAAGCATTAATTTCATGCTTGACATATACACATGTTCTAGTACATGAACCAGTAAACAGAAAACTAGGCAATGTCCATGTACACTGCTAACTTTTTATGTGCACTTGAGTGAACACCTACCACCTACTATTAATAATCCTTACATTATAAGTCGTAATACTATATGCACAGAAAGCTTGGTACGTGGTACATCAATATCATTTCTGACACCACCAAGCTTACCCACTACAGTGAGACAGAGTAAAATGAACTTGTCGGGTGTGCATTGTATTAAGATATCATTTCAGCTTTAGGTCCGTTTCTTCTTTCCGCAAATGTCTTCTGGCAAAACTGGGTCAAAGTAGCAAGGCAGTGGCACATAAATACAGTAACAGTAAGAGATGAAGCTACAGACATGATATGAAGCGATGACCAGTCACTCTGTCTGCTGTGTCACTACTCAGTCACCACACCAATGACAAACCAGTCTGCTTATTCTTTGCGTGCTAAGCAGCTAATGCCAAGTACACAATATGTTCTCTCTTGGCTTTTAAGTACATGTATTATTACCAGTATACATCTGGGCCATTTCTCGAACCCTTAATTTTGACTTCAGTCAAATTATCACCCAATCGCATTGAGATTACTAAAACATTTTTAGCCAATACTTGATACATTGTTAAAGGTTTACTGTTTCGAGTTAAAAAGGTCATGATCGAAAAACATACACGTCCTGTGCACTTGACAAACACAGTAAACATGAAAGATCACAACCACGAATGTAACTTAATACCAGAAAATAATTTTGTGATATCAAAAAAGTTTTCAGCACTAATCATTTGATATGTATCACAAAATGCTGAAGACGAACTCAGGAGTTTGTCGCTGAAGCACAAAGGCCAAACACATATACACAACACTCATATCAGAAATGAACACGAGGCCCATAAAGATATACAGAGACCTAAAAACTATCAAGCCCATGTTTTGAACTTAAATCAATAAGCTGGTCACCGTGAACAGTTCTTAATCAAACCTTACTTAAATTCTTTGGCTCAAGTAATTTTGAGGATTTAAAACTCTTATTTAAACCTAAAATAAAGGAATGCCATCTACAGTATAAAGCTAAGATATGATGGTGCTTTTGCATGTGCTTGATAGAGTAATTACTGTAACACAGCCTATATGTTTAAACCAGCACATGGCTCTCTCTTATACAAACTCAAACAGTAAACATTGTAGTTTGGTTATTATAACAACATCATGTCTGATGAAGGTTTCAGAAGCCATCATTTATGATTGCACCACCACCTGGGGAATGCAACAACAAAATAATTTGTCGCTTTGTCGGGCTCATAATTTTTTTCATGAGTATGGCCATGCATCTTTATGGGGAGTTCAACACACTTTTTCTGGTTTGGAAAATACGATGCTGAAAATTGATCTGTCATTTGATGATGGCATTTGGGACTGTCGCCCCTAGGATGAGGAAGAGACACTCAATCAAGTATTGCCAGAAAGACAATTAATACTAGTACGGAAAATCAAAACAAAATACTGATACAGAAAGCCTTGGAAAGCATGTATACATGTTAATACAGCTGATAGAATTTCAAAATTCCAAAATTTTCTCATTCCTTGAGCAATTAACAAATATCATTGGGTCTCTTTGCCTGGTATGATTACATGTATGTTGGTAGGTGGGATGTATTAATGTACCTCTCTGTGAATTATTCAACAATTCCAGTTGCAAACAGTACTATAGATCCTGAGGTAGGCCTGGATCTAACACAAAAGCACATGTACTACTTGGAAATCAGAGGTGGAATGGGAAAAATCCCCAACAACTTCCCTATTATCACTCATCGATCAATGGGAGTTTTTCTCACAGCAGCTCAGTATTGATTTTTGATGCTGAAAGGTACCCATGTGTTGAGCATACATGTACATGTAAGAATTTGTGACGTTTGAAGTAAAATTCAATATGGTGGTAGTTGGCTGCCAGGTGCGAGGGCCTACATGTGTGCTTTTTACTGATGCATTGTAACATAAAAGTGAACATCAATGCTCTAGGATATTTGCCCAAATCGATGACTAACCGATGCATCGATTAATTTTACATGTCTATTGGAATACACATAGATAGATCTTCTGTTTGTATACGGCGGTGTTCTGTGGAGTTAATCAGTGGTGTTTATCCCCACCCCCCAAAACAGTACACACACGCCTGCCAAATACTGACCTGGTTGCAACCAAAGTAAAGTATATAAGTCATATAAACCTACTCTGGCTATACAGATGACACACAATTATCGTAAATACTGTCATGATCTTTGTAGTCTAAGACCATCTTATTTCAATTTTGTACGGTCATAATTGTGTGCATGTTAACATGGCAGAGTTCACCCAAGAAAGTTGGGAAATTTATCGTAGTTTGGGCAACACTTGTTGTAGATCACAAGGTGCTCTTACCAGTGACACAAGTATAAAACTTTCGTCTATAACAAAGGCGGCCAACTACATGTATGATGAAACACCTGTTGTGCACAATCTGTAGGAATCCTTCTAAAACATTCTTTTATGCAAGGTGATGCAACTTCCTGCTTACAATACATGTAATACTTACTAGTAATCTTGAACAAACGTCAATGTATTCATATGAAATTGCAAAAATTTGTGAACAGCAACCTATCGCACAGGAAGGAACAACTTGGATATCACTAAACATACAGTACAAACATATGTTATACATCGGCTACAGATCTATTCATAGTATGACTAACGATTTTTTTTTTTCTGGAGGACAGTTCATGACGCTGGCTCGGTAGCCATGGCGGCTGGAGACCCGTTTGCCAGGAGCAGTTCGTGTGATGTAGAGAGCGCTGCTTTTACCTGCACAGTACTTTGGTTGGTTACTGGCAATTGTGGAAGAGAAGCGCTATTGTTACTGCTACTGTTAGTAGCAGCGGAGATGATTATTGGTTGAAATGCTTCCTGGGACTGTTGTTGTTGTTGCTGTTGTTGTTGCTGTTCTTCCTGCTGTCTTTGCTGTACTGCTGCTAATAGCTGGGCCTGTAACTGTTGCTGCTGCGAGTCGCCGCTGCCGGTACTGTAGGTATAGATCTCGTTTTCCGTGCTCTGAGATTTCTCCCCGATATTGAGCATGGCTCTCTGTGCTGCCGTCGATATCAAGTTCAGTGTGGGCGTGCCCTGAGTTGTCTTCAGGGCCAGGGACACGTCCATGGCTGACGGGACTCGCACAGCTTCCATTGATTTGACCACGTCCAGTTTGCTTGGTGTCTTCACGGTCTGCAGGCCTGAAGTCAGCGTAGCCGGGGACGAAGTGGTCGTCAGACCGCCTGACGACCCACCGCTGGTTGCCGTGTGATTGGTCAGTGCCAGACTCATGCTAGGGGTGAGACTAGATGGTGGGTTGATACGTTTCTCTTTCTGTCGCCGGTTACAGAACCACACTCTCACTACCTCCTTCTCCATCATGAGGCTGTCAGCTAACGTAGAAATCTCCTCCGATGTGGGCTTCGGGTTGGAGAGGAACGCCTTTTCCAGAGCCACTCGTATCGATGTGTCAATGCTTGTTCGTTTTTTCCGTCGCCGTGCGATGGACTCTGCGGTGAGAGCCCCCGGGGGTAGATGTCCCCCGAGACTGGCTACCCCGGGGTTGGTGTCCGCGTCCTCTAGCCATTTCTGTAACAGTGGCTTCAGCTTACACATGTTCTTGAAACTCAGGTTGAGCGCCTCGAAGCGTGAGATTGTGGTCTGACTGAAGTCATTACCATACAGCTTTCCCATGGCAAGGCCGACATCACCTTGTGTATATCCTGGAAGGTGAATACCAAGACAGGACTGTTTAACATCTCAGTTCTAGATGTCAAAGGGACTGTGGTATAGTTGGGCATTTCCCTTGATCTCAGTGTGCTTATGTTTCTCAAAGACAATTTGCAATCAACTATTACTAGCTGATATGTTGTCATTGTTATCATTCATTGTATCCAAGACGCAGCTACATTATAACCCTAGAATTATTTATGGGACTGTTATAAGCTGGTCTTAATTTCTGAAGTGGTCCAACAATGTACCTCTGGGACTACTTAATATTGAAACTGCAGTTTTGGCACTGCTGGGAGTGGTCTTTATTGGGAGGTGGTCTTAATTCTGAGGTGGAGGCAAAGTAAGTTTTGTTTAAAGTCCTATATTTATGCTTGGTATACCCATTGAACCAGTGCCCAAGATTATTTGAATGTTATTTGAAAGATGCTCATATGGTGTATGTACATGGTAGCGCTCCTGCACAAAACAATTTTTCTGGTAGATGGACCGCTCAATGACCTAATTTACCTAGCTCTATACGCCGCCGCTTGAACATCTTGGCAAACATCTCCAGCTCTTCCAAGTCAATGTTTTCTTCAGGTTGCTGGAAATTACAAATTCATGTTCAATTAATAATCATGTACATGGACCATGGAGCGATCCAAACTAAGTCTTGATTACTACACACTACTAAATACGGTAGTAAACTTACAAACATACATGAAGACACAGATTACCATTTGCCTTTCTGAACTGTGTACTAAGGTACTAGTACTCTCTTGCTCATGTTGCAGGGATTCTCTGATCAACTATAAGCATAAATCACTCCTGTTGAGAGTTATTTGAACTATTTCCACACAAATCAATGAAGCAGCTGGTGTCTTACTGGTTGTAGCACTGCCGCCGCAGCACGCAGATTGTTGTTGCTCTCTGAGGGGGCTCCAACAAACTTGGTGGGGGCCTGCAACATGTGCGAAAAGGAGTGAAGAGTGAAAAATAAGTTACAACCATACTACTAAATTTCAGTATTTTAAAAGAAGAGAGCAAAATACGTCCATCTTTAATATTAAAGATTTTTCGTGACAATTACTGTACTACTACATCTGGATGCACATAAGGAAATACATTGTACATACATTGTAAATGTTCAACAAAGGTTTCGTCTGAGTGGCCCAGGAAATATCTATGATGGTCCACAACTTAGCCCATGGTTTAGTGAAGCGTTACAGCCTTGCAATCAACTTACACGTACATTGTAACATATTATTAAGTGACCATACACATGTACATGTACGATCTTAAATGGCTTGATGTGACTACTACAATATAAATGCTTTAAGGTGATCAGAAGGACATGTATCGGGCCGCCATCACTGTAATACCGCTCTGGTCTCTGTGCTGAGTATCCCGCCAGACGTCTTGGTAGAGCTAAGTGCTGAAGAGATGGTGGTAACTAAGGGCTTGCTGCTGGACAGCTGCTGGTCCGACGTTCCTACGGGAGCGATGAGGATCGGTGGCTGGCCGTGACTGGAGCTGCCGCCAGCTAGCGCCACCTGTAAGGCTTGCTGCACGGTGCCCTGAGCCACTGTAGGTTTGGTAGGACTAGCTTGTACCACACTGGCCTGCTGCTGGGGCTGCTGCTGCTGCTGGAAAAGTGTGGTTAGAATCCAATAATAAAGTCCACAATTTGTGCTAGTAATGCAAATTCTTACTGTAGTATACATATTATGGGCTTTAGACATATATTTTCCTGCTCATTTAAAGTAATCGTCAAACTCAGCATGGTATAAGCATGATAAGATGAGTGGCATACATTCTGTGGTACTTCAGGACTTCTATCTGTACTTCAGCTTCAGGACTGCTATCTGTACATGTGTTACCATGGTTACAGCTATAGCTGTGCCAACTCAGCATGGCAGAAAGGACATAAAGAACTTGATGAGTGAACTTATCATACATCTATATGTACCTGTAGTTAATCCACTCAACGCCATTGATCGTACATTGTGCACACAATACAAAGAGGAGATGAAGGCTGAGGGAAGACAGGAAGGAAAAGAGAACCAATAAATCCTGATAGATGTATGGCTCACTGTTCTACCTGGCTCTGTAGTAGAAACTGTTGTTGTAGGTCAGCTGGGTTGATGAGTACCAGCTGTGGAGTGGCCGTCACGGTTGACTGACTGCTGGCCAGGGTCGCGCTGCCAGCCTGGGTTACACTGGGACTGTTAGCGGGCAACAACAATGATGTACCACCAGCCTGGTTGCCCACAGCAACTAACTTCTGCTGCTGTTGTTGTTGTTGCTGTTGTTGCTGCTGCTGCTGCTGCTGTTGTTGTTGCTGCACCAGCTGTGCAGGGTTGGTTGCCTGCGAAGCAGCAGCAGCTGCCTGAAGCTGCGCAGCTGCTTGTATCAGTTGGCTTGCGGTGATAGTAGCAACATTGGGTGACTGAAATATTCAATTACATGTATGGGATAATCATGATAATATAAATCTACAATATTATACATCATTGTATACGTTACATACCATATGATATTGCTAGGGTATGCATCAACACTTGGAAGAGCACAATACCACTGTAACAAATTGCAGACCATCTGACTCGTGTTAGCAGGTCATTCACACTCTTCCTGTATGTTAAATTACCTTCTACATGTATACTAGGGATTATTATGGGTTAAAATAGAATTGACCGAATGGTGCGAATCGGCCATTTTGGCCAACTGACCAAATTCTTATCTTGCGAGTCATGATCTGCACTCCTCGCTAAAGCATGTGTAAAGAGCGATTAACAATTTGGTGCCCCTGTTAACTGCCGATTCTTGAGCCAGCCCACCTATAAAATTATGATCCGATGATAATTGTCTGTTAAAAAAGAGTGATCTGTAACTCACCATGGCTGTTAAATATACAGTTCAGAGAGCAGAGGGGTCTTAAATAATGATCTGCGATTCGTAGTTCTCTGTTAAAACATAAAACTTGAATCGGGCCATATTTTATAGACCCATGTGTACCCCTTATACTAGTATGTGAATACAAATTATCCAGATACATACACGTAAAGGTACACATCCAATACATGTATATTGTATATTGTACATGCAGTAGGTGTGCACAATCAAGGAGATAAAGTAAAGCACACATACTTGTAACATTGTGTAAACTACACTGAAAGGTGGAAATCCGTCCTCTTACTAGCATTCCAGTTTCATAACCACCCACCAATCCCCCGAAGGCCTTTCCATACTTAAATGAACCAAATACGACGTACATGTATCTGGACATACAGATCTAACTAGCACAGTATTATCATGATTATTGGAATATTACATTACATATAGCTACTTGTCGTGTACCTGTGCCAGGACGCTAGCATTCTGATTCTGGCTGCTAGCTGTGGTAACAGTGGCCGCTGCACTGGCCTGAGCCAGCAAACTGGTCGCTAGGGACTGAGCTACAGCCTCTCCTGCCTGGCCTACCGTGCTGCCACCTAGCAGCTGTGCCTGTAAAGGAATCGTCAGGTGGGCAGTCTGGAAGCCGAGGATAAACCCTTTGCTAATAAATGTGTGATAATACAACAGATACACTTTCATATACAGCTCTGGGTGTTCAGGTTTATAAGATGACTGAATTATTTTAATATCACTTTATTATTAGTCTGTTGTCAACGTACATGTACATGTGTATTTCGATGCATGTAACATGTGTAACAAGAACTTATTAAGAACATTTATCATTTGGCCTGTCCACTACAATTTGTATGATTTTCATCGACATCACTGAACTACTTGAATGTACATATACTACTACATGTACTGGAAGATGAACAAAGCATACAAACACAAGGCATCAATCAACTTCTACAGGATGAAAATTTCAAAATCCCTCTCCCAGCAGTACACAAGCTGCTTATTAATACAAAGTACATGACACATACATGTACGACCAGAAAAATTAGGCCAGAACTAAATGTATATGTATTTTTGTTCCTCAAATCACTTTTGTATTCAGATAAGGAAAATACGGCAAGAGGCAAAATAATGTAATGCTGTTACTATAAGCTATTTCATTGTAACCACAATACAATGTATACACTAACACAGTAATTGTACCCTCATACATGAATATGCAGAAGAAGAGTATTGAAATTCGCTACACGTACATGTAAATATGAATGAACAATATTGACAAGCTTCAGTATTTAAATTGCTCCAACAGAATTGTTGCTCATATACTGGTTTGCTACCTGAAGTTTGGCTGCTTGTTGTTGTTGCTGTTGTTGCTGCTGTGTCAGCTGCAGTAGCTGTTGCTGGGCAAGCTGCTGGATTATCTGAAGAACAAACCATGCAAACGTTTCATAAGATACAAATCTTGTGGTTGGAGCTCGTGGTGGATACATGTATTACAACACTAGTCATGCTAGTTACGTAGGCAAAATGTATATACTGGTACTAGTATATCCATGTATAACTTCACCATTCCTACCACTCCATAGTGAACACTCATCAGTCACAACATTAACATAGTATTCAAGCCTACATGTACCTGTTGCTGGGCGGCCTGGACCAGCTGCTGGATGTCCTGGGCTGAAGGCTGAAAGCCGGCTGGTAAATTCACTGGAACCTGCAATGGAATAAGTTTGGCATCAGCCCTGCTCCATGTTCTCATTGGCTTAGTAATGTCGGTGCAATCAACACTATGGCATACATGTACAATGTTATGGGCTTGTGTACTCGGGTGCCCCGATAGTCCTCAATATGTACCTACATGTACATGTAATGGTGCTTCAGGTAAATTTCATTGTGTAACAATTAAGAGTGGACTCTATTCATATCCAAATTCCAAGAAGCATGCCCAGTTCTGAGAATGGACATGTTGCTGTGAACTTTAGCCTATGTTCTGGGAAAAGCCTCTGTTTGGCGTGGTGTATATTCAGGTTACAAGGTGTGTTTGTTCAGTCTGTGAATCGGCGTTTCGAGACTAGGGAGGCTAATGCGTCCAGTGTTGAATGCTATGAAATGGCCGCGATACAATCAGAGGTTCAATTGTATTACACCGTGAAATACAGTTGTGACCATGGTGACTGTATGCTATAGTTCGAGTAGCTATCAGGAAATGCCTGTTTAGTGAAGGGTTGTGACACTGTCATGTTATGAACTGGTCACTTTGTGCAGAAATCGTAAGAAGATTTCATACAGCAGTTGATCATGTTGATCTGTGAATTTAAAGCCAGTTCAGAAGTTGTTTCCCATCTTGGGGAAATGAGAAGTAACCAACAGAGGTTGTAATGCCTTCCAGCCAGTGTGAATCACTGTAGTAGTGAATCTGGATGTGACTGTCAGTACGTGGTTGAACGTGGCCTGTAAACAGATAAGTCGAGTCAGCTCGATGAAAAACTTTTCATGTGCACACTATGTGTGAAGGTCTATGAAGTTACAAGAACTGTCTTTCAAGGACAATACCTGTGACAGTCGCGTTTACCAAACAGAGGTGTCAAGAACTAATCTCAGGATGCATTAAAACTCAGGATTATTCAAAAGTTTATCCTATTGTGATACCGCACAACTTTGGATGTATTAACCTAGACGGCGAATGAGTATATCTGCGTACTTGTGCTTTGGTATTATTTTTATAAAACTTGGTCATACTGATTTGATTGTGGTGTTGTTCACCATACATTTGTATTCATTAAATCATGTAATTTCCACCTGAGAGTTATTTTTAAAAATAAACATGTTAACTTTCCTTTGACCTTATGTCACTTGTTCAGGAAGACTGGAACTCACAGTGCAAATGAATCCTTGATGCAATTTGTCACTGCAAGACCCAAATTTAGGGGAGGCTGGGAGCCCATGATGGAATAATTTTTTTTTTTAAAAATCGGAAAACACACAAAACATCCTATGGATGGGATGCCTAACTACATGTACGGACGGGATAAATAACATATATATGTACATGTGTACAGTTCATGTCCATGCAAAGTGCTGTAACTTCTGTAACTTGCAAGGACAGCTAATTTGAGTGATGTATTATAGAACGTTGAACAACGTACATGTACTAGTATAGTAGTACCATGATGATGATCAGTGATACAGATTATCTTATCTATGAAACCGAACACGTCAGTTGCATCATACATTTCAGCCCCAAATGAGTGTCTATCCACACTTGACTTGAGCTACATGGTCAGTGATGTATCAGTCACATAAAGGGTCATTCACGGCTAGTCATACACTTTGTAATTCCCTACTCCACTCCCACCAGTTATTTGCTGTGTAGACAATAGACAAGTACCCCGTACTGTACCCTCCCATACCTGTAGCACAGGTTGCCCTAGCTGGTTCTGTAATACCAGCCCTGGGCCAGCAGCCTGGCTGACGGCTACCGATGCTGTGGAGGGTACGGTTGCCTGCGGAGAAGCCACCACATCTCGGGTGGCTTGGGGTTGGATGATGTGCAGACCCTGCGGTCGTCCCATCGTCATGGAGACCGGTGTCGATGTGGTAGTCTGTGGAGCCACCTGGTGTACAGGGAATAAAATATCTATCAATTTACATGTATGTTAAACATACAAATTTTAACAATATCTTTACAATTTTAACCACTGCATCATACTACATGTACTGTAACAGTTCTGTTGTGTCATTTACTTACAACGCGTACAAATGTACAGCATATTTAGATTACATCATCAGATCATATTGTAACATGTACCTTTAACCATTGCTTTTAGCACCAAGGAATACTAGTACAATGTACATAGAATATGATACACACAGAATTTGTGAACAGATCCGGTGGAGAATACTACTATGTGAATGATTATAAAGCCTAAAAGCATGCAAGGTGAAAACAGACCATTTAAAGTATCAGAGACAGATAAATTATACAATATATTACACAAGGTAAGGTTAACATGGGTAACTGCCTTGAACATCTTCAAACAAATGTGAAACATTGGCAACAATATAATACATGTACATGTACATGTACCTGTATATACTGGTTAAATTATGTAACATCCCAAACAAACATTTATCACATAAGGCAATGACATACTAGTATTAAATATCTCAGGATCACCACTGATTATGGTCATTAGACACATGTTAGGTAAATCAATCACAATTTAGCAGTATGATTATTGATAGTACAACACTTAGAGCATATGCTGCACAATTCCCATGATTACATGTACATGTACCAAGGCTATGCCTGAACCATTAACATACCGATATAATTTGTTCAATCCTACATTTATGAGTGCTGAACATGCTGAATACGCAGCCTACACATATACAAATGTACATGTACAGTAGTTCAAGCACACATGTACATGATGTACACGTACATGTACAATGTTGCCAGAGTAGGTCAGGATTAGTACAATATACATGTAACATGTATATACATGTACATGTAGTATTCAACACGTCCAAGCACACTGATGATTCTATCTGTTACATACTGGTACATGTACACATGGTACATGTATCATGTGTACATGTATATCTGTATATGATGCTCTCAGGTCGCACATTTTCAAATCCCCTAATTGGTATTCAGGCAGTATTTAAAAGAAATGATGCATATCTGGACAATGATGATAATGGTACACATGTACATCATGTACATGTACATCATGTACATGTACATGTAATTATGAACATGATGAAGTTTAGATGAAGCTGATGTAAAGCAATGGAAACAGAGACATCATTAAAAGAGTAAGCATTAAGCATGAGTTGTTATAAAATATGATAAAACGCACACGTCTGAAACACGGTTGTGAAAAGGTGCATGCCTACTACATGTAAGTATAACATGTATAAGCTGCTACCACATGTAATCATGGTAATGGGACCATTATCACTTACCTGGATCAATGGCATTAAAGATTTGTCCGACTGCGACATCATTAACTGCTGGACGGTTGGGGGGGGGGGGGGGGGGGGGG
>JAAUYG010211401.1_pt1 | contig 13112 bp, 12 predicted proteins | sample 7278091 | NCBI WGS metagenome assembly JAAUYG01 (sample SAMN14350201, study PRJNA611818) | marine sediment metagenome | isolation source: surface marine sediment (0.6m) | place: French Polynesia: Moorea | collected 2018-08
AAGTAGCTGGCTAACCTTTAGATAAAGGTCATTCCCCTATCCGCCACCTGGGTCGCGCCGGGGTTGCTCTGTGGGCTGAGCACCTGGGAAGATAGCCCAGGCTCCCCGGTCGCGCTATATGGCCTAAAATTCAACGCCGAATTTGAACGAAATCAAATTACAAATGTAATATCCCTGCGTAAAAATTACACATATGAAATGCTGACGACCACGGCACTATTATCAGGCCAAATGTGACCAAAAATATAGCTTGGATCTTACACCCGAAGGTAACACTTACTAAGAATTGTAAGTACTCTTTCTTGAGCACAATTATCTGCTTACCTGCTACTAGTAGTGGAGCCATCACCCCCTGCGTTATAGGAGCGGTGTTGTAGACCCAGCTCTCTGAGAGGTAGTGAGCAAGTACCAACCAGAACGAAAAGTAAGTTAGGTTATAGAGGCTGGAAACACGAAAGAAAACATACACCGTGAACTTTATTTGGTCTAGTAAATTAAATGCTGCTTATTTTATTTTTAAAATGCAATCCACGTGAAAGTTGATTTTCAAAGTGTGTGAAAGTGTGTTTCCAGTTGATTCAAAGTGTGTGCATCAACTGGAAACTGGTGGACAAAAAAGCAGCCCCTGCACATAGTTACCTGCGGGGTTTTAGGGTTTTCCGCCAGTTTTTAGTCTGAAATATCACACAACGTGCCGAGTAGACTACAGTGTACAATCACATGTATGTGCCAAAAATATAAGACACGCATATACATGGAGAGAAATCATTATACAAAAACGTTCATCTGGAGGCCCACCACTAAATGGATGCACAAAAGTTTCTAAATTTAAACTAAGAAATTGAATGTAATCACTCAAGATTTTTAGAAGCGCTTTGGCTGGGTTTCTCACACGTAGATTAGATAATGTATACAAGCGAGGGCCCGAGTGTTTTTTCTTACGCCATGTTCCTGATATCACATGCGCAATATAACCTCAACATGGCCGCCAGAACAGTCCAGATGCCGAACATCCGGGCCAGTAAACCGTTTACTGGAAGGCAAGACGAAAAATAGCAAAAACATTCGATCCTGTTCAAAATACATTTACGTGCATGTGAAATACGGAACATTCACTTTCCAAGCAAACATAGGGCGAAAGTGCAACACTCACTTTCAATCAAGCATATAAAAAAGTAGAAACGAAATCCTTGTCAGGCATAGTCGACATATCGTTGTTGGGAAGCAAACGATGTGAACATGTCCCGGGACGCAGACCCGGGAGGTGCAAATTGTTTCATTTTGGAGTTACATGCAAGATTTTACAAGCCTACAGACAAGAATGCGTTAAAATTAAAATACATATATGTAATCTGTTATTATATGAGATTGTGATGTCAGCAATGAATTAACCGACAAAGCAACAAGTACCCGTAAGCGTGTTCAAGTTGAAGAGACAATTAAGCTTCAGTTATGGGCAGTTACAGTTTGATCATAGACCATTATGTTGGAAATGTACATGATAAACGTCAGATTGACTTTGAAATGTGATTTGCGTATTCTTGCCAACAATCAAAATACCAATACCCAGTGGCCACCATTTTAAAAACTTGCAGCACAAGCTTAACCATATTGTTGCTGTATTATAAGTTAATTCGCATTTGTATATACAGGGAGGTATACTGCCACTGTGACACTGTACCTTAGTTACAAATACTGCATCGTGCACAGGTCGAGTGAAAAGTAACAGTTGTTAATGCGTAACAATTAATCAGAACAGAACGCCCAATCCCAAGCCGGGTACTTTTCCAGTCGTTATTAATACATTATACATGTAATTAAACAGTTCTAACCCAGTTTATGGCAACATTGGGTACATGTAGATATTTATATGTGGGTTCTCAAATATATATATACTCAATCATTTCATCTAAAAAAGCTGTTGTCACATATTTTTCATCAGTATTAATTACGTGGGTCTATTGAAGCATAATTATTCATGTCAGGATCCGGGATGTGGTGTCGCCGTAAACCACATCCTCTCCTGTGAGGTCAGAATGGCATGTGGATCCCCAAGCTCCAACGAGGAACGGTAAATTCAAAGTGTTTCTTTTACTATCCCTGCCCCAACAACGGAACAATATGGCGCCTGAAAGGCGCGGGAAAATACGACCTCATTTCTGCTCGTTACGGCTTCCCATACGCTATGAAGCGACACCGACGAAGCTTACCGTCAGAAGTCGCCCCCGTGTACAAATTGTCAGCAAGGAACTGGTGACCCCTGAAGCATGATACGGTGTTCCCGAATGCCATCATCGCCACAACAGCTATCCATCCTTGCAAATATTTGATAAATTTAGACATAATTGTTATTAATTTAACTGTCACCAATCACCTAGGGTCAGAGTTCATTTATCTGCAGGTTGCACATATGTAACCATCCCCGGTAGCCATCAAGTATTGTACTGGGCGCAATGCTGGGCACAACTGTAAACTCCAGACGGCTCTCTCCGAGGAGCACATATTCCTCAGTAATGCAGACTCGGTGTGCTGGTTGTAAGTGATATGTATTTTATTAATTTACGGGAAAACTATCACCAAATTTCATATAATTTGTTATTATTAACGGACAAACCACGCCCCAAAACAAAACCCGGCCGCGGGTCCAACAGAAGGATGGGAGTATGGAAAGCCATCAAGGGTTTTCTCAGAAGCTATCAGGCGAATTAACGCTAGATTTTGCGGAAAGGTACATGTAGCTATCCATCATATCCCCAGATTATATTTTCCTTTTTTCTTCAAATTTTTTTTTAATTTTTTTTAAATTTCAATGATTTTGTTTTCGTTTTCCTTAAAATTTCAAAGACCTACACCCCCCCCCCCCAGTTATGGTTCTTTTTCAATCAAACTTTTTTTCTAAAAACACCCTGTGACAGACCTCACAAAAGTTATTCTCCACGCTAAGCCTAGGATAGGCAATGGTTTATGACGAAGAATAGGAGTGAAAATTTCAAATACTACTCCTCATACAGTTATGATCGATTCTGACTTTTTCGGCCCAAAATCTTACTCCACGTACATGCAGTTATGATTATTTTTTCAACCAAACTTTTTCTAAATGTTCCCTGTAACAGCTAGTCCACAAAATTACCTATTGGGATTTTGAAATTTCAAATTTACAAAATAAGATAGAATTTTTTGTTACCATGGGACCCTATGAGAGTGAAAATGCTACTCCTCCTACAATTATGATTTTGTTCAACCAAACTTTTTCTGCTTGTTAACCATGACTATCATAACAAAAGTTACTTATAGGAATTTTGAAATTTCAAATTTATCTTAAAAAACAAGGATTGAACTCTGGCCAATGAGAAAATGTAAAATTGACAATGCATGTCTTGGAAATGGCTAATCGTAGACCAAAACAGTGAAACTTAGAACTTGGGGATAGTTGTAACATGTATATGGGGGTAACTTTGACTTTTTAGTGTTCAGGGTCATTTGTTGCTTTTATCTCAAAATGGCCAGTAACTCAAAAACGACTGGCCATACAGTGAAACATTGAAAGTTGGGACTTGTGGGCTAGCTGTACTATCTATATGGGGAGCCTTAGAGCTTTTAGTGTTCAAGGTCATTTGGGGTCATTCAGTGCACTTGTCTGAAATGGCATGTAGCTCAAAAACGGCTGACGGGAGCGTGAAACAGAGTGAAATTTGGGTGTATGCGTGGCACCTTGGAGTTTTTATTAGTGTTCCAAGTCATTTTGGGGTCATTTGTTGCACTTGTCTCAAAATGGCCTGTAACTCAAAAACGGCGGGCTGTAGAGTGAAACAAAGTGAAATTTAGGACTCTGGTAGCTTGTATCATGTATGTGTGATACATTTGATTCTTTAGCATTGTTCAGTGTTTAAATGTCATTTTTGGGTTATTTGGTGCTGTAACTCGAAAATAGTTGGCTGTAGAGAGGAATGGGGTGAAATTTGGCACTTGAAGGTAGCTTTGTCATATCTATATGAGATACATTTGACCTTTTAGTGTTCAAGGTCATCTTGGGGTCGTTCTGTTTACATGTCTCAAAATGGCCTGCAACTCGTTTCTGGTATCAGCTAGACTATGTGACAGAATGGCATATTGTGAAAGTTTAACATGGTAGCTGGAGAAGTTTAACCATCAATACACAGAAAACAGCTGATTGCAGAATGAAAGCGATGAATATTCATGAATAATAATCTTTAAACAAACAACAAGATCCTTCATGTCAGCTATATGTCCATTAGGCACAAAACTTGACTGGATGTCATATGGGAAGTGTATAAGCACCACAAGGGGGAGTGCAACATACACCCCCCCCACACCCCACCCCCACCCCGCTTCGGGAGCTATGTGACTGACGGCATTCTTCTGCACTTGCAGCTGATAAATACTGATCAGTTCAAGCCTTTTGAGTGGACGGTGTATGGGTGGCCTAATAGCCATGCAATGGGCTGGCACATCAAACCACAAGGGCACCACAACAAAGGATTTTCTTTGATCCAACCAAGACTGACTTTTGAGGTACTAGTGTGATATTGAACCTCTGCCCTTCCTCATGAAGGAACCCTCGAGGTTGGAGCAAGCTTTCGAGTACTATTGCTTGGACGGTGTAGTCTTGAAGTGGAAGTTTGCCCATTATGATGATAACCAGGCACAGCAACTGTTAGCTGATGCTGGTGACAGGGACTTAAATTTTGTTTAGTTATCATTGCAGACCAGACAAATGTGAGATATACAGTTGAACATGCTCTACAGATCGCCTGTGTAAAAAAAACACCTGCTTATAAGGATCACATCTTGTACATCGATCCCCAGGGTGTACTTTCCATGTTATTGAACCTCTCCGTAAAGGGCCATGCACGTTAGGATCACAATTTGGACGATCCTAGCTGGCTCGCCTGCATCGTTGCTAACCACGAGTTGCTGGGTGCAATTGACCCTCTCTTCCCGCCAAGCTGGGGAGGGAAGGTATTGACTGTACACAGTTACACGTGATGTATGACGATGGCTCGCCTGCAGCTTGCCATTTTCTGAGGGACATAGCTCTGCAAGCTGCGTGGCCATCAAAGAACTCGATTAGCTTGCGGAAGACAGGTCTTCTTGCTTAAACTTTGTTGGGAACTAATCCAAGCTGGTCTATATAGGGGCTTCACTGTAGATTCAATTCTGGGATAGCTGATACAAGTGTGAGATCAATGTTACTGTTGTGTGTGGTAATACATGTAATTATTATACATGGATAGCAGGACCGATTGGTGTCCAAAATCTTTTTTTTAATGTCCCATGGTTCATGCTATTACACCAGTGCAATGGCAAGCCAGGATATGGCCCACATACTCAAAGTACACACTTAATAGGTTAATTTACTTGGGGGGAAAGAGGGTCGACACAGATGGTAGCTAGCGCAGTTTGCCTATATATGAACAGGATATTGTTTACTTATGCACTTACATCATGTAGATACATGCAATAAATATTCAGGATTAGTCTGAAGTGAAAATTAATCATAGTGACAGACTGACAGTTGATATGTATGTTTGGTGAGGCCTAGTGAAATACTGGACAGCTGTTAGGCTTAAACGTTAATCATGTTAACACTTGGTTAAATGGATTTTCCATACAAGCAAATCCTGGGACCATTATTGCTTATAAAAACACCTGCTGTGACCATGGTGACCTTTTGCAGATCAACAGCAATATACATTCCATGTTGTTGAACCTGCATGTAAAAAAACCCTGTGTATAAGGACCACATTTTGTTGGTCCCTAGGGTGGTTTTTATATACAATTTTCAAGAAGTGGATTGAAACAGGATCAAATTGAGTTAAGCAGTATACAGCAAAACCTGTTTTGGGAGATCATGGGCATGGGAGACAACCTGTCTTGAAAGACCACCAATTTTTTTTACCGATATTTCAATGTAAATGGACCTGCCACCAAAGAACACATGTCCCGAGAGACCATATTTTGTATAGGGAATGGAATGGTCTTTCAAGACAGGTCCTAATTCTATTGTAGTAACGCAGTTTATTTCATCTAAGACCCCCCTGTCTAGAACGCCCACACTTGATTAAATTTTGTTGATCCGTGTCCCTAATTTGCACCAAAAAAGTAGCATATTTAATGATAAAAGTTGAAAAATTCAAACAAACAAAATATTTTAATTCAATTCTGCAAGTATTCAAACATTTCTTTGTACACACATTAGTAAAAACAACTGAAACAAAACATTTTTATTTCATTCATGCAACTAGTTCACATGTTCCATTTGTACACACAAAAGCAGAAATAAATCAAACAAAAATATTGAACATCTTTGTGAACCATACAATTTTTCCAACCATGTATCTATTCACCATGTTCACCCATTTTTTTGTACACCATCCACACATTTCTTTTATGCATACATTTTGCAATTACAACTGCATTAATCTCTCATGCTTCTGATCTAGCAAAATACTTCTAAACTTTTGAATAAGGCACTGCAAACATGATACAGATTCCCTGATAATGCAATTTTCTCGGTTGAATAAATACCAATATCTTTCACCACGATCAATACATATGGGTAATATTTTATTATCACAAGACTTTAGTGTCATTTCAGCTTCCACAAAAATTTAGCAGCCAGGATCACATGATCCGATGACAGGTCCGCATTTGGCAATCCGTCGCCGCTGGCCATATCTTCGTCTGTCGGTAGCTGATAGCGACCAAGAAGACGAAGTCGGCTATGGTCTTGGCCACTACTGTTTGTTTCCGTACTGGAGTAAAATATGTAATCGACAGTGCAGCTGGCTCTGGAGTGATTGGTCGTAACCTCATGTTGTCGTTTCGACCCGCTCTGGACGAAGTGTTCATAGACCGACTGTAGCCAGAGATTATGGTAGATTGTTCCGGAAGACTGGGTGACATAAGGACCACTCTCTTCGTAGTAGCTTTGCGCATAAAACCCGGAGTCCCAGGTTTGTTGAACTTGGAAGGCTTGTGGGTTCTGAGGCGGGGAGTTGTATTCCAATATAGGAGTATCATAAGATGTTCCGGGCTGACTTGCTAACATCTCTCTGCTTGGTGAGAACATATCTCTGGCTGATTCCATTCTTGAGTTTCTTGACAGACGATCGCTGCAATCTGCAAAATCACGCCCAGCAAAGTCGCTATCTGTAAACTGTGATGACACTCGTTGCTGCACTTCCGTTATATGCTGACACTGATCGGAAACGCCAAGTGCTGGAGGCAGAAAGTCCAGCTCCAAATACGTATTTCGGCCGTACTTTCGTCCCTCGAGCTGCCCGGACATGGCTCGTACCAGCAACCCTTCATACGGCAGGTGACCCTTCTTCAGAAACCGTATCACATCACCAAGAGGCTCGCAGTTGAAGTCCCCACACATTACGACGGGATGATACTCCTGGTAGGATTTGTCTTTCAATGCTGCCAAGCGGTCGATCTCCGCTAATAGCAGCATGAGCTGGGCTAGCTTTACGTCCCCTCGTCTGGGGTTGAACAAAAGGTGAGTGTTGGAGACGCACAGCTTGCTTCGCCCCCCCGGCAATCCAGTGCTTTCCAACATCACGATCAGCGCGACGTTATCCCGATCCAGAACCGATGTCCCAGGTCTGTAGTAATCCAGTGGGATACACTCCAAGAGTTTGAATTTCGCTCTCCTGAAGAATGTGGCACAACCGTCCATCTTATCACCCCTTCTCTTCTTGTATACTCCTTCATATCCTGGATCGAAACAAAAAAGGATCTACATACATCATACATGTACTTTTTACTTTTGTGATATCAGCAATACAGAAACATGATTACATATGTCACAGCTGTTTCTCCATGGAACGTTTAGAATGATCCCTCTATTTTAGGACCACCCATGCCGGCCATAGGAAAATGTCTTACATGGCACACTGTGGCAGGTGGTCTTAAAATAACAGCTGAATAGTGCACCAATTGTGCACTTTGGGACAAAGTTAGTGTTATTATCATCATAGTCACGGTCTTAAAATAAAAGGTTATAATTACAGACAAATGTATATGCATCTGGGTTTTTCTTCGTTTACATTATTATGTACTCATGCTACCTCCACCATACTTATAAGTTGTTTAGCAAGTTTCCCTTCTGTAATCAAGTGGCAACACCAGCAACACTACCATGACCACTGTGGTAAGTTGGTAAAATGGTAACATTCCTGCATAACTCAGCAGTGTTGTTTGCAATAATTTAGCGATTATAATACATGCACGTGTATTCATTACAGTGGTCCCTCAATCATGTCAATTTTAAGACCACCCATGGGACCAAGAAAATGTGGTCTTATATTGCAGGTGGTCTTACAGTAAAGGTCATTTAACACATAAAATTGCCCCTTGGGACCAAATCAAGCTGTCTTATAATCAAAGGTGGTCTTAAAATAGAGGGTTGTAAAATATAGGGACAACTGTACTGAAAAATGCTGACTCTTTACCATGTGTCTATAGGATATTAAATGTGGCAATGGTCAAGATGGTAAGTCGGTAACAATTTAACATCCATCTGATTTATTTGCTACATCACTGCACTTTAATAGGATATCCATCAGAGCTAGAATAAAGGTTCTGATGTAATTCTTACAGTTTTGCAGTAACTATGGTAACCACAGAGCTGTAACAATGGGATGTGAATCATTGTAAAAGTACAATAAAAAAAAGATAGAAAGTGTCTTTAACAAGTACCGGTACATGAAATTATTACCGATTAAAAAAATAAAGTCAACCCCATCAGTGTTGATCCTGGTAATCTTAGTTTTGTGCAAAGCTAAACCATTGTTATTGGGCTATGCTGTTTTAACACTGACAAATTTTCGAACATTTTCATCCAGCTTCCAGGAAAATTTAAGTTCAACACCGATGTTATGGGTGGTAAGAAGAAAGACCACTGGGAGAACAGCGGAACACAGTGCCCTCCCAAACCTTTTATTACCCGGTACCGTTTATTAACTGTTTATTACTATTATATGACTTTCTAATAGTGTTTAACAGTGACAAATAATATGGCCCAATTCATCTCCTTGATGAGACATCTAAGCCTTTAAAATCTGAGCAATTTGCTGTGACCTTCGCGGTCATCTAAGGTCAAATCAAATGGTGCAGTTGGACCCCCCCCCATATTATATTCCTATTACTGGTGGTACTATTTAATGGTAATGTAGGCCCTAACTGTACTTTTTTATGAGCATCGAGGTATCAAAAACGTGCAACCCTGGATTTGACCTTTCCAAGTCACTCAATATCAAATATAACGATGCAATTAATACTTCAGGTACATGTATAACGCCTTCCTATTAGTGTCTAACTAGTCCATCTCTTACCATTTAGGGGTTATATACACTTACAAATTTTCCCCCTATCTTTTATCCATGTGTTATCATTGGGCCAACATTTTGGAGATCCAACCCTTACCCATTGTTACCCTAGGCTGTTTTTTCTTCTTCCCCTGGGCCAGAGGTAAAGGTCCCACCAAAAGCGAAGTTGATTCAATTATAAATACTTTTGGAAATATTTTGGTAAGAGACACATGCAAAAAAAAAAAACCCAACAAAACAAAGTAATAAACCTTGCCCAGCAAAGCTGGGGTGGAGTTTATAAAGACAGTGGGGGATAATGGGTGCCAAGATGATCAGTGAACTTAAGCTTATTACTAGACTTACGATTTTTCACTAAGCTGACCATGAAATAGCAGACAACAAATTCAAGAAGCTCTTTCTTCACAAACAATTTTGTAATTTCTACTAGCATATCTTGGTTTCTCCTCTGTGAACCCTGTGACTTAAAAGGGGTGGTCTTAAAACATGTAAAATGCAAGGATCCCTGTAGTAGACTGACCTAACTTGTCCAGTTGAGGTTTGAAGAAGTCGTCATAATGATCACACTGCACCTCCTGCAGGCACAGAATCTGAAATAATGTACATACCCGGTATATGTTCAACATGTTAAATAATCTGAAGTAAAATCTGAAATATAGACGGTATCCATGGCTAACTTTAATTAAGTATATGTTTACTTAAATGTGAAAAGGTAGTATTACATTACATACAAAAACAAATTAACATGTAAATGCATGAAATGGTAAACATGTAAAGCAGCCTTGTAATAGAAAGGACCATGTGGATCAGTCTGAGAGTAATACAGACAGCGAAAATTGTATTTCTTTTTACATTCTCGGGAATATAAAGTTCGAAATTTCTGTAATCTACAAAAAGACCAAAATTTGCGAAATAAACTCCACCCACACAAACATTTTAATTTTACAGTAAGCATAAAACATTGCTTTAAAACAATTTAAACACATTCAGTTATGTTAGTTTTTAGTTACATGTACCTCAGGAGACATTTCTCTAATCTCCTTCAGCAGGTTCTTCTTTCTGTAGTCCCAAGATGAATGCTCTTCGTAGTTCTTCATGTGACCTTCGTAGAGGTAGGAGTTGTCACGCAGGAGCTTCTGTGCTAGGACGTTGTAGGAAGCCACGCTGAATCGACAGTATGATCGACGATGAAATCGCCGGTGTTTCACGTGTTGGCCGAATCCTGTTAGCCGCCAATGTCGCCCTAAAATTCCCTTTCCTAAAAACAAACAAGATTATCTGAAAATAACTATATCCAGGCAAGGCAGAAAGTTGTTATTTCTTCCTTGAGGTAATAACTTTAAAAGTCTACAAATGTGGTCACAATTTATTGGTCATAGTGTAATTATTTACATTGTATCTTAAAAATATTTCAGATCTAAGGAATCATTAGGATATTTATTTATTTCAGCATTATAGTACTTTATTTCCTCTCTAACATTGCTTAATGTGAGCAAGTTGTACTTGTACTGACCAACAACTGCTCAGACACTCTGGTTTTGATGATGGAGGTCACATGACTCTACCTCAAGCTTATTGGCTGGTGCACAACAAAATGCTATGGGGCAGGAAGAACCTATTCTTGCCTGGTCCAAAGGGGACAGTTGCTATTGCACAAATCATATATACAATAATGTACAATCCAACCTGGCGGCTGCTAATAAACGTTTATCTTGCCTTATTATATACATTTTCAAATGCAGTTTATGGAAAATCCCAATCGCTTACAGTTATTCTGTCCTTGGTAATCAGTGATAATGCTTAGTTTGGGTTTTTCTGTGCTGCAGTCATGTTCTTCCATTTCTCTCATGTCTTGCAACAGTTACAAATATGCTACATAGTAATTAATTTGGACCATTAAAATTGTCCATCATTGTGCTCATTGTGCCCAGCAGAATTTTGAAGCCTATGCAGAGCTCTGAGGCATGTCAAATGAACATGTTCACAGTACTTATCGCACGGAAGAGGGGGACACCGGTCATTTACACGAAAATATAAAGTTTTATAGTCAATGGTATAAATATCTTGTATCGACACCGATTCGACAGTCACTAACTCACCATAATCATAATGAATCTTCTTTGTGTGTGTTCCACTTGAGTCATCTGATCCAGCACCAACGTGTGTAGTTCTGCTATCTGCCTGACAAGCACTGTTTGAATCAGCTTGGGTAGCAATACTCGTACTAGTAGTTGCACAAGCACTGTTACTACTAGTATCAACCTGGCCAGGAACTACTGCTGTTGACAGAGTTCTCTCATCACGCCCTCTGGTGTTAGGTGATGTTTGTGTGGTGTCATTAGATTCTGCAGGTCTACGCTTTTCTGGTAAAGCATCACTTAACCTACTTTCTGTCTTCCCCTGTTTCACATGTTTCAGCTTGGGGCATTCATTGACAATTGTTTCTTTGAGGCAATCGACATTGTTGGTCTCTCCGGCAATGTCGACCACGTTCAATGCACCGGCACAATCCAAGGGCAGTGGAATTTTGTCTTTAAACTGCTTCTTGTTCGAAACTTTTGTTGAGCTCGCATCTGAACAAGCAGCAGGTCTTTTCGTATGAGGCACAACATTCTCCTCACTGCTATCGCTGTCTAGAACTATGACGGTGTTATCGGCTGTCGTTTTGTATGACACGATAATGATGTCATCATCCGAGTCTACTACATCCATGTCCACAGTCTCAGTGCAGCTCACATTTCCATCATCTATCTCATGTGTCTGCATCTGCCCTTCCTCTCTACACGAACCAGCAGCAGTCTTATCCCCTGGAGGCCTTTCGTTGGCTTGCTGCAAAGCATAGAACCGGTCATAGAAAGCCTCGCAGTCTGCCACTAGTGCTACTTGTTGCCAAGCACCTGGGAATAATTGGCTCATTGATGCAAACAATCTCTATGAATTAAATACACTGGCCTAAGCGCAGGATAGAAGGGCCCATCTTCACAGACCCCGGTCGCCTTGAGCAATCATCACATGATCCTGAAATAAAGGTATAGAGAGCAATATTAATGGTGAGCAATAGGTTACACTACATTGGTAGTTTACAAGGTACACATGGTATATGCAGTTACATTTTGACTTCACTGAATTTGTGTTTGATAGTATGTCACAGAATCAGGGATGGCATTTTATGCCACTACTGGTTTATGCCACGGTTTAAACCATGGCATAAACCGGCTGGCATAAAATGATTAAAAGCCACCAAGTGGCATAAATTCATTTTTTGTCCAATAGGCATCAGATGTGATTTTTCTGTCAATAGTTGCTGGTCTTTAAGACTGGAAGTCTCACTCGACTCCATATTCTGTTTCAGTTGATCATGACCCCTGTCATAGGGGATCCTGTCGGAGGACAGGATGTCCCAATTAACACTGATTAACGGCCCGGCTGTGGTCTGGTAAGGTGGGCTCCGTAGATAACCTTTGACTGACTTACACACTCCACCATAGGCCAGTCAAAGGTTATCTCAGAATGCTACCTCCCAATGTAGCCCAATAGGACTCTCTATACTACGTGATATAGAGTCCAATATGTGTTGTACCAAAATCGCGGGTTAGAACTATTTTTCGAAAAGTCGCAACTGTAACCTATATTCTTTTGCTTCACAAAGTGTTCTTAAAGTTGCGCAGTGAAAACGAGATAAAACAAACGCCATCTTCCGGGTATATTTACTGAAAAACGACTGCTGAAGTTTACCCTTTCGAAAGACGCCATTAT
>JAAUYG010004612.1_pt1 | contig 13110 bp, 12 predicted proteins | sample 7278091 | NCBI WGS metagenome assembly JAAUYG01 (sample SAMN14350201, study PRJNA611818) | marine sediment metagenome | isolation source: surface marine sediment (0.6m) | place: French Polynesia: Moorea | collected 2018-08
ATCATTATGTGCAACTTTGGGGGGGGGATCAGCCAGCCAGGGGGGGAGGGTCCTCCACGACAATGACACGTACGTGACTCCATGAGGCCGATTCGACATAAAGTCGCACTCGGCCTAAAAACATCACACATGCAAATGGTGGGCATGTACCAAGGATGGAAATAGAACATCATTCCCCGATTTTCCCTCAACCCTGAAAACATACCTTCGTGCCAGACATCAGACTGGGATTTGACACCGGACAAGACACAGTGAACAGCTTGCGCTGGAAGCGACACCAACTTGCTATCAGGCACCATCAAACGCAGACGCGCTATGTCCACTACTTCTCTGTGCCCTTCGTCAACACAATACACCTGAAACCATGTCAACACAAAATGATTCAGTTGATTCTCACATTTCACGATTGATCTCGTCCTGATGAGGATTTGCTTTGCATTTCCAGTCTTTCTGTCAGCAAGCAAGGAGCCCGGTAGCACATCTCAGAACGTTATCCCGCATTCAGACGTACCTCGATGGCATCGTTGTTTTCAATGTTGGTGATCTGACAACGACACCAGGCGTTCGCTTTTGTACTGTGTACAGCGCACGTCTGTCCAGGTTCTACTTCGCTTGGTCGCAAACTTTCTGAATCTGGAAGCAGAAATAAACTTTCACAATAATCCAAACAAGTGCGCTAAAAAGCGTCGAGGGCGCGCTGTATTACTTCATGAATAGCATTGCATTCGGTGGGGTGGGGGTGGACGGCGGCAGTGTGACTCACACTCTGCTCTGCCAGCTGAAGCACGCTGAAAACTAATCAGAGACCTCATTGTTTTTGTAACTACCTTTGTATGTGTTTGCCAATGTTTTCATTAGCTCTTCACGCTCTCCTGAAGTGTTCATCGGCTGACAAATGATGTTATCTGGGTCCAACGCTTGCACCACAAGCATGTCACAAATTTCTCCCTCGTCCAAGCAAACTGCGGTCAAAGAAATGTTCACTGAAACAAAATGAAACACGGGGATTAGAAATAAAACAATGACAAAAATTCCACAATGAATTGTTTTTCCTGGACTGCTGTCTCCTGCACTTTTATTTTCTCAAAACAAATTCAACTCTTTCTGCTTCAAAAACCACCCAACAACCAAAAAGAAACGCAAGAGGACACTACAAACAGGTGCGGCACCAAACAGATTATTTTTAGACCATCACACAGAAACACACACACAGAAAAGCACCATTGCTCACCCTGTATAGAGAACTACCCGAGTATCCTGCCACTAATTTCTTGGTCAAAACTTCCCCTATTACTCAACTACGCATGGATACTCCCCACCACCCACGGGACGCAAACACAATGAAAGGCTGAAACCACTATGAAGACGCACAGAAAGGACATCGAGACTCCGCCAACTCAACAGGAACAATTCCTGCGTCTTACCGGATTCAAGTTCCGAGTCGGATAACGATTCTTGTAAGCAACCCAGCGAATTGCTCTTGAGGAGAGATACCTCAAGAAACGAATTCTCTGCAAGAGATTGAAGACATTTCTGCACATCACCAATTTGTAACTTCTTTGATCGAAACGTGTGAAGATTTTTCCCCTATCTTATCCTGAAAATCCACGAGGACGCAAGACATGACAAGTTGGAAAGGTTCATGCATCACACAGACACCGAATAAAACATCTTTGTACATACCAAGTTCATCCTGATTGCGCTGCAGAGCCTCTGGATCAACAGTCTCTAAATTCTCCCTGAGCGTGCTCAACCAGGCGAAGCCCTTGGACACCAAGTGCGTGTTGATAGTTTCCCCCGAATCGTCAGAGTCGTTGTACAGGTAAACCAACTGCACACCATCGAGTTCTCCAACAATCCTCGCGGTCAGTTCACTTCCCGAACACATTTCTGCAACAAGTTCAGCATTTTAGTTCTCACAGCCATTGATAGGGGTTTCTCTTCTTTTTCCTCTCTTGATTACCGGTTGGCCTGAACAAAAGGCCTTGATTTTCACGAAGAAGGAATATATCGCTCTTGCATCTACGGAAATGCGCTGAGAATTGAACGCCAATAGAAGGCAAGAACAAACCTTCAAAAGCAGCACAGGCTTCAGGTGTCCACTCATCCGATTCTATTCCTGCAAGTCGACATGGTATCGCCTGATCAGGTAACTTCTGGTTCAAGTCGGCTGCATGTAATTGTTCTCGGTTCACCAAAGCCGTTGTCCCATTGTCCACGAACCAAACCTGAAAACATCTCGCGTGTATTTTCGACTCGTCGTTTGCGTTTTGTGCTTTGTGGGCAGTTTCTCAACAAAACTCACCACCAATTTTTGTTCATTGCCAGATGTTTGACTCGGCACATTGCACATTCTTTACGACAAGGACAAACGGAAGTGGCAAGCAAAGAAATACCTTGCACATATCGTCCTCTACGGCCGTTATCTCTGCTCGATGCCACAAATTGTCTTCACCTTGAGCAAGACACCTGTGGCCGACCAAGATTTCTTCCGGGGTCAAAGCTCTCTGAAAATTGCACGAAAAGATCTCCATATTTATATATGCACACCAGTCCCTTGTTCTGAAGATTGAATGATCAATGGCAGCAAAGACTCGTCACTTCATTGCAGACAAACCTCATGTTGTCTGTCGTGTGCATTGATTTCATCCATCAGTATCTTCAGTTTGGGTTTGGAGGATACAAGTCGACACGTGAAGTCATCCGGCGATTTTCCGTGAAGATATTCCACGAATTTGACGGCGTCAACTTCACCTCTACTTTCTTCCAGAAAACTCATGCTCTCACCCAGCTGAGATAAGTTCGCAAAGCCCTGAAAAAAAAAAATACGTGACAAGGACTTGAGTCCTCGTACGCGAGTAACGCCCTTTTGCTTCGTTGGAGAAAGAAACTTATGCCCCTGTCCCCAAATTCTCAACACAATCTGGAACATTTTTCTGACTTTATTCAATGAAGAGTGTCAATTCCCCATCAAAAGAACTCACCTCGAGCCTTTTGGCGTAGCCTCCATTCACAAGCATCTCCGCAACATCACACTGTCTGGTTTTGTCCACAAGTTGCACGGTCAAGATCGGGAGCGCACTGTCCGCATCAGGAGGCTGCAGGCTAATGACCCGAGCTGTCAGCTCCGAGGCGTCGCATTCACTCAGCTCGAGAAACCTCGAGCAGCTCGCTTCGTCCCAATCATCGCTTCCCAGACTCTCGACTCCAAAGAGACGACAGGGCAAGACCAGTCGGGGCAAATGCAACAGATCCGCCGGAATAGGCCGGATGTTGGATCTGCTGACGGTGTCACTGTTGCCGTAATCCACGAAAAACACGTCAATTTCTGTGTCTCTGATTTCAGTAACTTCAGCACGATACCAGTCATTATCCTTGGAATAGACAGCCAAGCAAGCCATGCCAACTTCCACATCAGTCGGCATTGATTCGTGCAAACTGTTTGCGCAGTAATCATGAATCGTGTCCATGAGCAGAGGCAGCTCATCCACGGACGGTTCAGCAAGTTGGCACATGAAGTTTTGCGGAGAAAGCACCGTTGTGATGTAGACGGGAAGCACTTCACCTTCCCGCACACTGGGAATCCTGCAAGTGAAAGAACGCGTGACCCACGGGACTTCTACAAACAGGACACGAGCACGTTTTTCCTTCTGCTTTTGCCTTCACCCTTCTTGATGCACACAAGAACACCACAGAAACTTGCCTGTACTTCGAAGACGAATGTGCTGCAACTCCGGCGTTGACTAAGATATCCGCGATAGATGTCCCATCTGCGTACAGGTTGACAGCCAGGCCCTTCGTGTCACCGTGTGGTCCAGGAATGCTTCTGTTGACAGGATGCAATTCTGCCAGAAGCTGCCGTTGCATGCCCGTCTCGGCCACAAACGTTTGCTTGCAGTCGTTACTCCAATCCTTTTCTGTGTTCAACGGATTCACTTTTCCCAACTCGCATTTCAGTGCTTGAGCTGGTTTTTCCACGAATTGTTTCTGCAACTGTCTGAGATCACTTGTCACGGTTTCTTTGCCACCAAAGTCGACGTAATGGACCAGTACGTTGTCCTCCGTGACCTGCACTATCCTTGCTCTGTACCACGAGGAATCTTCCCGTGAAAAGGCTGCGCACAGCATTCCCGGCTTTGGGTTGGTGAGCCTCTCATCACTGGTAGCATCACTGTTGTACACATCCTGCATGTCCTTTGTCAGCTCATCAAGCTCAAATGTGTCTGACAGCTGAATGTAAAATTCGTTGGGAGAGTCACAACAGGAAACGAACACCGGGGTCAGGGTTCCAGTTGGCAGCACCATTGGCGATATTTCCCCGTCCATGGGTGGTTTTGATTGGGGAGGTTCGTCACTCATCTTCATCTTCATATCAACTTCACTGGTTGATGCTTCTCGCTCTTCACATGACGCAATGGTTGTGGGTTCCGCTGAAGAACCTTCTGCAGTTGCAGTTTCGAATTCTGCACGCTCTTCACTTTCGTGTGGCACAGGAGCACATTCTGTTGACAAGTCATCTTTGATGCTCACGTCTGCATCAACGTGATCTGCATGCGCCTTTCCGCAAATTTCCTGAACAGACCCGTCTGCAACATCTTCGTTCCTTGTGTCCAGGCAATCAGTTTCTTGGTGGGTTGTCTCTTCAGCTGTTTCTTTGGGTAAAGCTTCAAGCACCGCTTCCAGCGATACTGACGTGCCACCCACTTTGGCGAGGGAAGGGTCTTCAAATGACCTCTCTGCTTTTGGTGTGTCGAAATCATCTGGATCCTCCTCGTCACAAGCAAATGCTTGTTCTGTCGAAAAGGAGTGCGATTCGCTTTCAGCAGAAGCGACAAGATTTTCCGTGGAAAGTCCTCCTTTCGTCTCTTCTGTGGCAAGACATATCGCGTGGGTTGTGAGATCACATTTGTCTGCTAGAGTTTCTTCCGCGTCTGTGACTGTGGGACCGGGTGTATTATCAATGTCAACACTGTCAGAAACTGGTTGCGTTTGCTGCTCTGACACTTCGGGAGCTGCCACATCTGTGTTGGCCTTCACCACAGAAGGCACAAAGCTTTCATTGTCCATCCTCATCTCGGCAAGTCCCGCTGGAACAAGCCCATCACTGACTTCTCTTGTGTTTTCACATTTTTCCTCTTTTGGTTCCACATCGTTGCCAAACACATCTGCTTCTATATCAACAAGCGGTCCAGCATCACCAGCCCCTCCTCCAGCACCATCTTGCGTCTCCAGGAAACTCTTTTCTGCGCTGGAATCCATCGACAGCTTGAACTGCTCGATCGGTTCAGAAACGACAGCGATGTTTACTGATGCATTTCTTTCGTTGGCTTCTTCCACAGCGTGTCCAGCTTCAATGAGCTTTGCTCCAACAGAAAGACCCATGTCCAGCAAACGAACCGGCAAACCAGCATCACAGCTGGCGCTCAAAAAGTCAGAGACTCTAGCTTCAGCCAACAACTTCTTTTCCGAGATGATTTCCTCGAAATAGAGCACAGCTGCTTCTGACCAGGAGTTCTCAGTGCATCTCACCCCACGCAGTGAGCACTTTTGTGCCTTTGGCGGCACAGTGACCGGCTGCAGTTCCTCTGGCAACAGTTTCAGGTCACACACATCGACTGTGTCGGTGCCACCGTAGTCAATGTAGCAGACGAGCACACGTCCATCGTCGGGTTCAGACAAGACCCGCACACGCTGCCACGAGCCATCGTCTTCACATCTGAAGAGTACACAAAATTGGAGCTACTATCAATCGAGCAGATGTTGAAATAGAAGTTACACAGCACACCTGCAGTTTCCACATCGCAAAGTTTATTGCCAGAGAGATCTGCAACGTACTTGCAAGCATAGTGATTCCTCTTCTCGACTTCGCCTGCTGCCACTGTGAACTCATCCGTACAAGCCTTCAGCGATTCGCCCAACTCCAGGATCGAGTGACCAGCGTCAGTTCTTTGCACGAAGAAGACGCCTGGTGATTCCACCTGAGTCACATACACCTCGAACTTCTCCGGAGCATCAGACTCCAATCCCAGACCGCTGTCTGGAGACAAATCTGCAATGAAAATAAACAAATGCAGATCCATTGTCGCAAAGTCAAGACCCGACAACGACTAGAATCTCCTCCACGTGTGCCACGAGTTCGTTGGAAACAAATAAGAAACAGCCGGTTCCGGTTTTCCATGAACCTTTTGCCGCCCACAGCTCCACTCTGCTTGATTTCTTCACTCAAATGAACAGGTCGGGCTATTCGATTTTTGTTGGAATGGAATTTGAATTACTTACAAACATCTGACGCACTGCAAGTGATGAAGCTGGGGGAGGATGCATCCGACTCCGGACCATTCAGGCTGCTCAGGTTTTCACTCAGTTCTACAAGACACCGTGAAACTGTGTCAGCATTTTGGGTGAATGTCATCTCTAGCTTGAATCGGTTCGCAGCGTGAATTCTTCCAGAGTAAAAGATAGAATCACCTGAATTCTGAGATTCCTTTCTCTCTGTTGTCTGGTCTGTCTTCGTTTTCTGCGATTCTGGCCTTTGCACCTCCGGAGTAACGCAGGCCGGTACAGCACCATCTGTTGCACTTTCTTCGCCCAGGGCCATGTCGCTCTCTTCAGTGATTTCGTTCTCAACTATTTCCTCGTCTTCGCAAAAGTCTCTCTGTTCAGTTTCTTCTTTCACCTCAACATCTTCGCCCAAGTCTCTCTGTTCAGTTTCTTCTTTCACCTCAACATCTTCATTCAAGTCTTTCTGTTCAATTTCTTTGCCGCTGTCTTCTCCAGGCATGTTCTCCTCAGCTTCAAAATCGGCATCGGCACTCACATCTTGAGGAACAGCTTGTTGGGTTGTCTCTGGGCCTTCAGTGTCCGCAGAAATGGTCTGTTCCATTGTGTCTTCAGATCTCTGGTCAAATTGCTCAACGACAATCACTGGATTGGATGGAGCTGTGCCCAACAGCGACTCCATTGCTGATCCCTCAACCCGCAAGTCGACAGTCAAAATTTCGCCGTCAGAGACAACCGAGGCCTCAGCAATTTCTGCTGCCAGCAAAACTTCTGCGAAGGTGTCGTGCAGCGTTTCGTCCACTTGTCCTCTGAGACGACAGTGAATGGCGTAGGGAGCCACAGCTGCGTATGTGTCAACCATCTGTTTCACTTGACCCACGTAAACATCTTGAGAATTGCCATAGTCTACGAAAACCACTTTCAACATCTCCCCTTTCGCCTCCAACACTCGCGCCCGATACCAGGCACTTGTGCCCTCTTCATCTGTGTACAAGGCGACGCACAGCTCACCCTCTTTCTTATCTCTCAGTTCTTCGACATATTCCCGATTGTAGAACTCGTCAATGTCTGCAGCAAACTTCGCCAGCTCGTCTTCTTGAGATACAAGCTGCAAATAAAAGCTGTGGGGCGATTGTACTTCGGAGATGTAAGCATGAAGAACGTCTCCAACTTGGTGCTGCACTTTGGGGAGGCCCAACTTCTGTTGATTTTCCCCCTTTTCTTCTTCCTCTTTCACTTCATCAATGTTAGCTTCTGTCTGAGCTATCCATTCTTTTGGGAGTTTCAGCAAGACATCTTCGTCACCAATGAAGATTTTCACGTTGAATGGTTGGTGATTTGAGGAAAACATCACTTTCACATCCGATTCTTGCACAAGTGAGACAAAAGCGCTTTCTTCTTCTTTCCATCCATCATTCGGTTCCTGAATTCCAACCAATCTACAACAGTACGCGAACGGAGCTCGTTCCAAATGTTCCGGCAAGACCTTTTTGATCTTCGAAACGGGTACGGTCACTCTGCTGCCGTGGTCAACCAGAAACGCTTCAGCTGTGGGACCATCCAATCTCTCAACAGTTGCTCTGTACCACAGACCGTCGTCACACTTCACCACGTGAGCTTGCCCGACTCGAATCTCTTCTGGGTTGACATCAACATTGACTGTCGCGCGTATCTGGTCGACCTGGTCATCCTGGACATCTTTCGCTTCAGATTTGGTGACGTCCCCGTCTGCAGGTTCTGTCGTTTCAGTTGGCACTTCCTTCTCTGACAAGTCCTCGTCTTCAACGATCTCTTCACCTGCAGCTGGTGGTTCAGCCATTTCAACCTTCTCTGATAAATCTTCACCGTGGGCTTCAGATTCTGTTGTTTCAGATGGAACTTTCTCCGTCAATCCATCATCATCTTCATCTCTCGTCACGCACTCCGCTAGAATGGACTCATTTTCAACTGAAGCCTCTTCTACCATCAAGGCTATTTGCTCTTCTTGCAAGTTCGCTGTTTCCATGATGACTTCCTCTTCCTCTTTGAGAAGATCCATTTCGTCTTTCACGGCTTCTGCGCTTTCCAACTTGGTGATCGCTTGATTCTCGTCTGACTCTTCGCTTGACTGAAGCTGTTCAGCTTCTTTCGCTGTGGTTTCTGCAACTTCTTCCTCCGCCACTTGGACGGATTCTTCTTCAGTCTTCGCACTGATGACCTGTAACCCTTCAGAAATATCCTCGAAGAACCCTTCCTGTCCAGTTTCTAATTCTGGCAACAGTTCTTGTTCCCGAGGGACGTCAGCCATGGCGTAGTCGTTCTGCAGTTTTGCAGAGTACTCGGTCAAAGCCATTTGCTCGGCGGTCAGATGTACGAAGAACGTCGTCGGAGACTCAACTTGAGACACACGGGCCGCAACCTCACCTTCTGGGACTGTCTGAGGAGGAAATGCCACCAAAGGCGAACTGTCCAGGTTCATGGCTGCTTCTGCTGGCTCCTCAGTAGCCTCAGAAACAACCTCCTCTATCTGCAGAAGACTCGCCAAATTTTTGCCGTTCACCGAGATTTCAACTTTAACAGGTAATTTGCTCGTGTCACTAAATTCGGCTGCGACCAAAGCCTCCTCGTCCATGAGAATCGTTCCCAGATCATTGCACAGCTTCTCCGACCATCCACCCGACGGCTCCTTCATCTCGCGTATTGTGCAGTGTACTGCGTACGGCGGCACGTCCAGGAAAGAGCCGGTGATCTCTCTGACGCTGCTGCGCTGCACAACGTCCTTGTTGCCGAAATCTACAAAAGTGACGGAAGCGGTTTCCTCAGTGAAGCTTATCAGGACAGCTCGGTACCACATCTCATCTTCGGTGAACTGGGCCACGCACGGCATCCCTTCTTGGGGTTCACTGACCAGCAGCTGATCCGGCGCAAGGGTGCTGTAGAACTCGTTCACTTCGTCGATCAGAGTTTGCGATTCTTCCTCAGTTGCAGCGATCTGCAGGTAAACACAAGACGGCGACTCGATCGAGGTGGGAATGACTTTCACCTTCACGGCTGCAGAGATGGCTGGCATTTTGAAGGACTTCTTCTGTGCAACCGGCCTGGCAGTGTCACCTGCTATTTCCTCAGATGGGGGCGCTACTCCAACCAGTGCTGCAGAAACATCTTCGCCGTCCAGAGACAACCTGACAGGTATTGGCTTCGACTCCGAAGGCAGGAATTCGGCCACCAGTTCAGCATCCGTGCACAATTCCTCAAACTTGATCGTCATTTCTTCCGTAGCTGTGTCAATGGCGTGTAGAGAACACTCTATCGTGAAGGCTGGAACAGACAAGTACTTCTCGCTCACTTCTTTGAGAGTTGATGTCTCGGACGTGTCTGTGTTTCCATAATCCAGGAACCTCACCGTTGCCTGTTGTCCATCTATCTCCGTAATCGACCCCCTGTACCAGCTGTTATCCTCGCTGAAGAGCGCAACACAGACGTCACCAACTTTTGCGTCGTTCAATCTCAGCTGATTAGCATCGAAAGCCGCGTACTCTTCATTGAGTTCCCCTGCCAGTGTCGTCAAACTGTCTTCCTCGCTGGCCAGCTGCAGGTAAAACTTCGCAGTTGATTCCACGTGAGAAACGTACACGCTGACGTTTTTCCCAGGCATTGAAGGTCTCTTGGTGAAGGCCTTTGGTTTGCTTACAACGCTGTGTACTCTCTGCGGACGGATCGTTGCAGGGATCTCTGGCTCTTTCCAAACGCCAATCTTTGCCTGCACTTCAGGCTCTCTTCGAATGTCTCTTTTCGTCTGGAATTCAGGTTCTTTTTGAACGCCACAAGCTCTCTGAACCTCTGCGTTGATGTCTGTACGACTGCCTTCATCTCGCAACTCGACTTCAACCTTTTCTCTGAAACGCTCCACGACCTTCATTTTCAAGTTCTTTCCTTCAACCAGTGACATCAGCATCTTCTTTGCCTTTGGACTGGTTTCTACATCAGATGGTACACCAGAGAGGAAGCACTCAATCGCCTGCGCTCGCAGATGTGTGAACTCGGGGTGCGGCATTTTCAGGTCATTCACATTGACCTCCTCGCAATTTCCATAGTCCACGAAAAAGACCAAGAAGCCGGAGATGCCAAATTTCTTCAGCAACTTGGCTCGGTACCAGGCGCCGTCCTTGTACTTTGCCAGACAGTACATGTCTGGGGAAAACCGCGCGCCTTTGTGGTTGGACGCCGAGGACTGGCAGTACTCCTCCACCTCACACATCATCTGGTTTGCTGCAGGAAATTGTGAGGGCAACTGGCAGAAGAAGGCGAGGCTGTTCTCCACGTGCACCACCTGTACGGTCACAGCCTGTCCCACTCGGAGGGACGCAACTTCTGACTCCAGATGGGTCACTGGCACCGCCTCTGGCGCACGCGGTGGCATTGGCTTGGATGGCAGTCGGTCTCGCGGAGCTTCCTCAGCAAAAGGCGTTGATTTTCTTTGGAACCTCGGTGCCAACTCGGGTTTTGCGTAACCTGTGTGTAACGCGACGGAAGTTTTTATTTATTTTTTTGTTTTTTATTTGAGAGGACACTTGTCAGTTCAGAAAACAGGCCCTCATCAGCGTCAAGGCCGCACTGCCGTGATGAGCAGTTGGAGGGGCGGGGACTCAAAAGGCTGCTCTGCTTCTGCCTACGCGGCTTTAAAACTATTTTTCATGATTGTTTCAGTTCGGTTCTACAAGATGGTTTTAAAGGAGCACTAGAGTCATCTAACCCTTTAGAAGGTCATAAAGATCTTTTGTTTCAGTCAAGAGTGAACAAGTAATGCTTACTGGGAGGTTGTAACTTGGGCAGCACGTCAACCCCATTCTCGTCTCGCAGCACCACAAGATACTTGTCGCCGGCTTTCTCTTGAACAGTAAGTGAGACCACTTGCTTCATCAGCTCTTCGAACACGACAGGAGCCAGTTTGCTCCACTTGCCTCCTGGCGGGGTCTCCGCGCCATGTAACCCGCATCTTGAAAACAGAAAGAGTGAGCTCGTCGTGTGTGTTCTGACAAAATTGCAGATAAAAGGATGCAAACAATCTGACATTTTTGGGTGCCTTCAAAGGTGTCACCTCTCACCTTATGGCAAAGCGAGGTTGCGTTGTAAACTTTGCAAAGAGTTTCTTCAGTTTTCCGGAGTGGATCATTTCTGTATCGCCGTGATCGACGAATCTGACTTCATACTCCATCGTGTGCTCTGCTTCTATCACGGCTCGATCCCAAGTTCCGTCGCTGCTTCTTGATGCGACACAGAACTGGCCAACAGCTTTCGGTTCCAGCTGAAATGAGTGAGAAGTTTCACTCCAGCATCTGTCCACAACCGGATCGTCTCACAAAAGCATTTCATTTCAATTGAATTCACACACCGCCTGATCATTCAGCCTCAGACTGTTATATGCTTCGTACAGCTCATCACTCAGAGACAACGCCAAGTCCGCTATTTCCAGTGGTTGACACCAGAAGTTGTTTGGGTCAAACACGCAGGTCAACTTCACCTGAAACAGAACAAAGACAAATAATGTACAAAGAAAGCACAACATGTCCCAAACTTGAAATGCCCTTTGCGTGAAAATGGGCTGGAATGATTCCCGCGTTTTTATCCGTTGTCAGCATTGTTGTAGCATACCTTGTACTCCACTCCAGGCTGAAGGTCAAGAGACTTCAGTTCAACAGGCGTATCAACCAGAGAAGGATCATTGAAGAACGGAGAACGGGCGATCGCAGATCTGGCAAGAAAAAGATCTTTGAAAACGAGAACTTTCTCTCTGCAAAGTCGTGAAACACGAGTGTCACATTTTGGTCCTGTCATCCATTACCTTCCTCGCCTGTGCTTTATTGCCTCGATGCGCTTTCCAAACCCCAGCTCAACCATTCTGTCTGCCACACTGTAACCACTGCGGCCACCAGTTCCTGGCACGCCCAAGTTGACCGTGTAGGTTCCATCCCGCTCCGATATCACCTGCAGCACATTTCATTTTGGTACAGTTCTGCTATGGCTTACAGCGGTGCGAGGTCAATGACAGGTGGTGCAGCGAAAGGGGCAGGGCCACACCACAACAAGTATATGCTTCGTCAGGGCAAAGGCCGAGCGCCCCCTACCATCCATCACGTGATACCGTCACGTGACAATGCAATGTAGGGGGGTCCTGCACGACGATAATGACACGTACATGACTCCATAAGGCCTCCCGACTTCGTTGCGCTCGGCCTAAAAACGACATACATGCCTCCCTGGGCCGTTCCGCTTCAGCCTAAAAATCCCTGGTCATTGAGGCGGTACCAAATATCAACATCAGCAATTTTCCTGGTCACACTCACCTCTGCAGACAGATTTTTGTCAAACACCAGCTCTTCAAACGCGTTTGTTGCATCTTCCATCCACTGACCACTCGGTGCGGGTTCGATGTTGTTCAGGCAACAAGCGATGGCTTGCGCTGGCAGTTCAATGTACTCTTTCTTCAAATGTTTCAAATCGCTGTTGTTCACCGAACCTGTGTCTCCGTAATCGACAAACTTCACCTGAAGAAAGAATCTCTGGTCACATATCGCCGGTGTGCGACCTTATGTTACCCAGGAGCAACTGAAGATTCTTCAACAATCACAAATGGTTCTTACCTTCACCTGGTCGCCGCTGGTCGACATAACCTCAGCCCTGTACCACTGCTGTTCAACTGGGTACTTGGCGAGGCAAATTTGTCCGGCTTTCACCCGTACAACTTTGGAGTACTCCAGTTTGGCGAAACCTTTCGTGATGGAGGACATGAGATCCTCAAACTGGGCGCTGTTCTTGGTGAGTTGACAGCAGAAGAATGAAGGATTCTCCGAG
>JAAUYG010054637.1_pt1 | contig 13110 bp, 8 predicted proteins | sample 7278091 | NCBI WGS metagenome assembly JAAUYG01 (sample SAMN14350201, study PRJNA611818) | marine sediment metagenome | isolation source: surface marine sediment (0.6m) | place: French Polynesia: Moorea | collected 2018-08
ATCCTAAAACTTTTACTTTAAATGGCTATTATAATAATGTTACAAGTACATGTGTCCTGATGCTCAACAACGGGATGCCTCCTCGCGTTGCAGGCAACCGACTGTCTAGTTTTCAGTAAAAAATATCAAAACCACTTTAATTTAAGACTGCATGTTTCTGGCTGAAACGGTGGTGTTAAATCCATGGACCACTGTGTTGCCTTGCAACAACCTAATGTGCTTATCATATGGACACCTGCCTTTGTTCCAGTATATATCCATCACCAGAGCAGGATTCAGGAACACACATCCCTATCTCCAGCAACACTGGATCCCTGCCGGATCTGTCCAACCTGCAGTTCCCCAGTCCCATGGTCACCCCTCTGGATGCAGAAGATCCTCAGTCCCAGTCCCAGAACAACTACCCCAACCTCTCCCCCACCGGAATACATCCCATGGCTCCCGGGGCTGCCCCTCAACAGACCAGTCCGGCAGTTCGCCGTGGCGTTGGACCATCGCCACTGGTACTCCATAACAACCCTTCACAGATCCGGACAGCAGTCGCTCCCCAGCAGGTAAGTGTCTCTTACAGGCTTTACATGTGTGTGTGTGTGTGTTGCATGTTACTGCATCTTTGAGTACATTGTGTGTTTTGATGGTCAACCCTCCTTCTGCAGTAGCCCAATTGTGTAGACTAGAGCTTGTTTGAAGGCTATATGTTTTTGTAAATTTGCATGATCATTGGGCAGCTGGACTAAGTATGAAGCTTTTAAAGTTTTTTACATTATCGGGGAGGCAATGTTTCAGTTGATTTTAAGCAGACTTTGTTTTGGTGACAGCCTTCCAGAACCCATTGTTCCTGAGAAACCCCATAACTGCCATAGTAACTACGGGTACCTACACCATGGAAGGAATGGTAAAGGACCCATATACACTTTTTGAAATTTGTTACTCTATGTAAAGGTAACCTTCCATGGTATTAATTTCCCTAGATCTTTTTGTGGCCAATTTTATAGTCCAGCTCCAATATGTTCCTTATATTCCATTGCCCTGTGCCCGGTTTCACTGACAAAGATCAAGCCGGTCCTATTTTCTGGGCTCAAATCACCGAAAAAAGGCTCAACTCATCCTATTTTAGAAACCTATTCCACTATTCCTCCTATTCCACTATTCCACATGGATCAACTGATCCTTTAGATACCAAGACAGTGATGTAAATTAATTCAAACTCTCGACTCCAAAATTACTTTATCTTAGAGGAGAAAGCAGAAACAGAATTTAAGCGTTCTCAGATCTGCTGGCCAATGTGGCCATATGATTTTTAACACAATTTGTAAATATTATCATCTGTTCGTCTCCGATCATGCATTATATATCTGACTTTTCATTGTGGAATGGACACTTCCTCAAAGAGGCATCTTAATTAAACACCAGTTACCATTGACAACCATTTCTTCTTTACTCATCATCATGGTAGTTAAACCTTATATTTTAGGAGGATCAAAATTTCACTGCACTTGCTTGATTTGACTGATGTTGATGCATCACAACAGGAATAAGATGATCCCAAAATAGCTGTTATTGGCTCAAGATCCGCTTAATCCTGTTTGTGGAACCAAGCACAGCTGTTCCCTACTGGAACCTACAATGCTTGGTTAACCTGGCTCAAAGACACTCAATAAATTCTCCTAATTTCTCTGTAGTTATGTTATGGAATATTAATGTAATACCAACCAATTGATTTCAATTTGCCGCATTTAGTTTATGTAACATCTATCCAAAAGAGGTTAATGAAAAAAACGCAATATGTTTGTATCTTGTTTTGCCAGCAATTTTTTACCATCAATAATAACCACAGAAGTGCCATGCTCGCCATACGTTTTCCTGTTCCGTTTTCCCGCTGAATTTGACTGACCTTAACTGAAACAAAAAGTGATGCTTTTGTAACATTTTAGAAAACTTTCGTATGTGGGGGGTATCTAAATTTCTGTGCAGAAAATACTGTTCAGTGTTTTTCACGAGCCCTTGAAGATCTGTTCGGGCATGAAGTTAAACCTCTAGCCTTGCATAAAGGTAAACTTCTAGTCTTGAGAATTGATGATTTTTGTGAAACTGGACCCTTCAATGGTGAACCTAGTGATTGCATCATGTGCTCAAGATCCAGCCTCACCTGCAAGAATAAGTTTTACCCCATCCCGTCCACTGCTGTAGTGCAAAAATCCGTGTCCCAGTAGGTTATGAAGAATTGACATCCTAGGTATGACAACTGCCATGTTTTGAACTTTTTTGTAAGAATCCATGGTAATAGTGTAGTGATAAGAAATCATTCACTTGGTAACAATGTTACGCTGTGACATAGACCCTTTGCTGTAATATATTCCATACCATCTAATGAAGTCAGTGGCGTGTGTATAGCTGGATGGATTTAGTAGATAGCACAACCAGTCATTTCATCATCAATGGTTACTAATTAGTTGATGTATTCTTTTTGTGCATTTGCATGCTATACTAGTGTGTGGTAGATCTGAAACCATGATTTGTTGTTCTTTTTCTTTCTTGTGTTTGCCTTACGGTTGATTGGATGTTGTTGATTGGTGTTGTGTCTAGCCATTCCCCTCGCGTCTGCCCGTCCCGGCTGGTGGTTACAACTCCCACGGACCTTCCATGAACCACCTACAGTTACCACTAAACCCACTACTACCACCGGAGCTACAGATGTATGCCCATCAGAATGGGAACTCTGCCCCTTCACCACCGCCACCACCTCCGTATTCTCAGCACATGGCACTTTCGGCTGCACCGACATTGGGCTTTCAGACTCCTACCCCGGGCCCAGATACTTACACAACACCGAGTTCACAGACATTAGGAAGCAGTCCAGGCTCCCCTGCTCAGCCGTTTGGTGCCAGTGGTGCTATTTCAAACAATGTACACACCTCACCATTGACTGATGACAGTAGCAGATTGTCTGTGCCCTCACCTACTCATTCCCCACGCCCTGTTGACCAGGAGCAGCAGCAGCAGCACACAGCCAATCAGCATCCAGCACAGTGTTCAAATCTCACCAATCAGGTGCCACAGGGTCAGAGTTCAAACCAGGAGGTGCCGGTCAGGAGTCCTGTACAAATTACTGTAAATAATGACAGCATTCCTGGAGAAGAGGTAACTACTGCCATCCAGCTTCCACAGAGACTAGTGCTGCCACATAACACAGTAGGCTGTCAGTCCAGGAGGGATATAGTCAGGCAAAAAGATATATAGTCTGCTATTCTGTTAATTCAGTGTTGCAGGTATATTTGTTTTAATACAGGAAGCTAGTGTTTTGGTGGTATAGTAAGTTGCTGGTAAATACTTATAGGAACAGAATTCATTGCCTTTTGTTATAGTTCAATAGTATTCACATATACATGTGATAAGGCTTGTGTTTGGTCACACATCAACATGCATAAGGAGTGCTGTTTTACCTGTCTGTAGATATAGTGTCCTGGAACATTGATCGGCAAATGGGGTCTTTCAGTTTGTAATTAGAGTTTTAGTTTCCGTAATCATCTCAGATATTGCTGGCTGGTGAAGAGTATTTAAATAATGTTATCAACAGTTACAAAGGATTTTTTCTGTGAGCTGAATCAGTTTAAATCAGGGTCACATTTGTGTTGTGAATGTGGACTCTTTGTGTAATTAAAGAATATATTAGAGTACATCTTTGTAATCAAGGTCTTTGATTAGAATGTGATTGGTATAGTTGCTATATCATTACACATGTTTTGGGCTATGTGTTTCTCTATGTTAACCTGACCTACTCTCTGTGGCTTTCAGTATCGTAGCAGTACCTCGGAGTGTCCACAATCCCCCACATCACCCCTGTCGCAGCATTCGTATTCCCCGTCTCAGTCGCCTGGCCTTCCTCCACCCACTACTCTCAGTAATTCGGCATTTTCGGTGGAAGCCTACTACTTACAGCAACAACAGCTTGCCCAGACTGCCGCCATGCAGCAGCAGTTTGAACAGTTCAACATGGTGGGTACAACTGAAACAAATCTGATACTGACATTGTTCTAGCCATTACGGTATTTCGCTGGAAATGTTCGACACCCGCTCACAAAATCTTGTCTATGTGTTATCCCTGTGCTACCACAGTATAGACAATATTTGCTTGAACAAAAACATTCCACAGCAAATAAAAACGTAAATGAGACAAGGCAGTTGAAATATTGGTAATAGTATGTATACCCTGTACTTGATAGTTCGCCGTTACGTAAAGATTGGTGATAAGTGTTCAACTAGTTATCGAAATAAACTTATATAAAAAGATAGGCATTGCACAACTTTTTTTATTTAAGTTTATACTGCTTACTTTACCAAAGTAATCAATATTTGTAGTTTATTTTGTATGTAATTTTAACTTTACTAATTTTGACTTGATATGTTTAGTACTCTTACTATTGTAAGAGTATTGTAAGAGTATACTCTTACTATTGTATAAAATATTTAGCATTTTTGGAAAGATCGTTTAAATGTTACCATTAGGTTGAAAAAAATTTCTTGAATCTTTTTAAACACAGAGCAAAATATGTGTCAAGGGAAATGTCTCATCCCACATCAGGATCAGCCGATTTCCACAGAGTACAAACTCAATTTGGCTAACTTGCTGTAACAAAATGCATTGCCAGTGGACATGTGGTTCAAATAATCTACTTTCGATGGATTTGCCCTAAAGTGTACATGCCATATATAGGTTGAAGTTAATCAGCATTGAGATTTTAATAACTTATAGGAGCTCTAACGATAGCACTTCTGAAAATCATAGCCACTCTTCCAAAACTCCTTTCCTTTGTATTATACCAGGTTGTATCTTTACAATATTTAGCAGACCAGTAGCTATGTTTTACTAAATCCTCTTTCCATGCTATCTTTCCCCCTCACACTGACACAGGAGCAGCTGCCCGGAACATCCGTCAGCCAGGCTGTGGCAGCTGTGTCCCTCTACAGTCTTGTCAGTCAGCCAGGCAACGCCACAGCGCAGCCTCTACAACAGCCCATCACTGCCACGGTGGCCAGCCCAGACCTTAACATGCACAATCACTTCTATTCCCAATCTCCGCAGCAACCGGCCAGCCCCCAGGGAGCCCCCAGTCCCCAGGGAGCTCCAAGCTCCCCCCAGTCTCACCAGCTACCACAGTCTCCAACCCAAGGAATCCATGACCCCCATTTCGCTGCTCTGCTGGGCCACACCACAATGGCAAATAATAACAAAATACCAGATATAGTGCTCACAGGTAAGGCAAACTGGGGCAGAGGGATGACATACTCTCAAATATACATTACTGTTTAATAGATGCATCATCTAGTACTTGTACTTTTGTAACTGATATTCTTCTCGGCATAATCCCTGTCATATAAAACAATAAAGAACCACAAACTTTATATCATACGAGCTGTTGCTGTCAGTTATTATGTTTATTGAGTGACTGACTGTGTTTCCTTGTGCCCTATTCCCAGGAGTGGATGACAGCCTTGCACGGCAGGACTTTGCCAAGGAAATCGGAAACGCTATCACAGGGATGTCTGATAGCTTTGACTCTGATATGTTTGTTCCGGAAGAGGCCCTGAAAGGGCTGGATCCTCTGGACCTGGAGATGTTAACTGATCCCAGTATAGTAACGGACCCAGCCACAGAGGAATCATTCCGACTGGGTCAGTTATAGGGTTGGCTGCATGCCCTGCCTAGGTAGCTGTCTACCTAACAGTAAACCGCAACAGCTTGGATGGTGTCAGTTTGCAGGATAGTAGGCCCTAGAAAGGCTGTTCCCCGTCTTGACACCAGGCAAGAGTTACTACAGTGGACTGCGCAGCATTCTGGAATGAAAAAACTGGATCCCCCGTCAAGTGGTCGGGATTCGAGTTGCATGGTCGAAAACTGTTGAACTGTGCTTTTAGTCAAAGTTTTATGATTTGTACATAGTTGAAGGTCTCTAGTTCTAGAAGCTGTGTGAGTGAGCAGTGTTGAGGTATACATGCCAGGTGTCTTGACTGCTCTCACTTAGTATCTGTTGTTTCTGTGTGCTGGTCACATGGTAATTTTGTACCTATAAGGCAGCTAAAATATATTTTAGGGTAAGCTTGGTCTGTATGCTGCTAGCAGTAGTGGGGAGGGAGGGGCCGGGTTGCAGATAACAGGTCAGCTTGTGCACACTACATACTATAGTACGGATTTATCTATACAAGACAACTTCTTTAGCCTGATGAATGACTGGGCCTTGCAAATAATAGTGTGCTCACAGCTAGCTTAACACATAGTAAGTGTTTAGGTTTGGAAAAGGGCGAGGTTTGAATTATTGAATTATATTTCTCAAAGACGGGCACCAGACCTATGAAGCTATTAAAACTTAACTTGGCAGTGTTCTATAATTTCTCACAGTGACTTAGTGCAAACTAAAAGTTTCTGGTGTTTAAACAGTGGCTTACACAGTGTCTGCTCGTGTGCTTAACCCAATGCCTCCATTTGCTAACTAAAATGTAAAGTCCTTCATGGCTATCCCAAAGTGTCTTTGTCAAGAAAGGAAATTGTCTGTAAATGACTGTCTAGAACTGATTTAATATTTATTGCTTTTATCTGTTTTATTGTGGTTTACTTGTTTTGGAGTGGCATGTTCTATACGTATTGTTGACTACCTATTTGTATGTCTGCCGCAAATGCCTTTTCTTTTGAAGGTGATGTGTGTGTTTTTTTTTTTGAACAACAGGTCCTTTGTGTGTGATGTGGGAAGGGGGGGGGGTCATAAAAGATAAAAAATGTTTCAGCAAACCGGGATTAATTCACAAATGAATAGTATTTTTTTGGCATGTAGCATATATTTCGTATCCAATAGATTGGTTTACATGTATATCCTTAACCACACGCAAGCATAATCACTGCTAGAAGTAAAATCTATAGCTTTCCTGGCTGTGAAGCTTGGACTAGGTGTAGTGGTACCCAGTAGTAGTTCCATGCCGTCCAAAACTAGTGGCTGGAACTTGTATAAAGGTAGCACAACAAACTACACAATAAACTAGCAGTTAACAATGTAATATTTCCATAACTTGGGTGTTGTGGCCTGTATCAGAGTTATACCCTTTAGCAAGAAAACTAATGTCCTCATCAGAATTGGCATGCTCAATATTTGTACCAGGTGATACATCCACTGCAACTTTGACAGTTTTGCAGTTGTGTTTGAAACAAGTTCGCCGTTAATGCTACTGTGCCATTTGCATGCTGGAAATGCTATTTCAAAAACTTCAGGCTGCTAAAAATTGAAGTGTTGTTTATCATGATGCAGCAAGTCGTAAAACTGATTTCTGAATTTGTTGGAAGCCACAAAGCCTGGATAACGTCTTTATTTTCTGGTGGGCAAGCCTGCTATTTCGGCCACGTAGAATGTCATTGTCGAGGTATATCATGATAGTCTACCAACTCCCATGACAGGTCTTGTAATGTACAACATTTCAGCCTGTAGAATCAGCAGCCAGTCTGTAGTGTTACTGTAAACTGATGTACCTCCCGGGTTTAGACTTGTCTTCATTTCGTTATATGTGCAAGTGGAATCAAGTGTGTGTTATGTCTATATATATGTACATGTTATGCTCCCTCTTCTGTAGTGACTGCTCAAATCTTCTTCAGAGTGATAGATTTTTCTTTCCATATTTTATTTATTAAATCTCTTTTTTTTTAAGATTCACTATCCCTGTTATGAATGTGATGGCCTACCATGTGACAGTGATGTCTAAATCTGCTGCTGCCTCAATGCATTTATTGTGAATACATGACTTCAAGCAATCTCTTGATCTCTACATCTTCAGTTGTATGCTGAAATGTGACAAACTGTAATATTGACATAAATACCAGCAGTGCTGCAAACTTTGGTACTATTCAGCAAATTACAATGTATGTGTTTTATTCATTAATTAGCTTGGTTATGTGGAAAAAAGTGATACCACTAGACAGAGCAGTAATTACTAATAATTTCAAGCTGGCATACATGTACTATCCACATTTCACATGACTGAGGTTTGCATTACTAGACCAATCAGTAATGACCAAAACTTAAAATTGACCTACCATTTTGCATTACTATTTACTCATCAGTAATTGGTAATTAACAAAGTTTAATTGGCATACTAGCCACTAGTATACATATTTTACTAACCTTGCAGACACAGAAGCTAACATTTGCAGGCGAATAGTGGCAAGATGTGTTAATTTGCAGGCTCATGTAAGAGCTTGCGTAAATATGTATAATGCTGAAATAGAATCTTCAATATGTTGGATTTTATTATTGGTTGTTGCATGAATCAAAAGAGGAAAAGAAATAACTTGCAGATTATGAAATTTATTATAAACTTGCCTGATACTGTTATGGGATGGTGTGAGGGAGTTCCACTGTTGCCAGCAGATATACAGCAGTGTGAATGAAGGCCATTTTGCATGTTAGTGTTATAGGGGATTACCTATGTACAACTGTTATGTTTCGAGATCAATACTGTCTGCGTGAGGCACCCACAGCTTGCTGTGCTGCATGTCGCCAACTGTTGTAATTATTCTTACAGTGGACCTTGTTTTCGTGTTGTGGTCCAGCCAAGTTATTACCAGTGGTTTGGGTCCGGTGGGCATTGCCATGACTACTGAGCTTTGTTGTTGCTATGGCTACTAGAAGTAGCCGCTAGCTAGGCTGTGCGTGTAGCTAGCATGTTTTTGCTTTATTGGAGTATGTGAACTGTTGTTGATATTGTATGTTGATCACTGCCACAACCATTAAGTGTGACGAAGGCTTCCCAATGGCACAGCAACGGACATTCCAGCTCCAGCTTAGCACACACACAGCTTGTCTTTTCAGCCTTGGAGATAACAAGATTCCCCTTATACACACAATAACTGCATGAACAGCCACATGTGTCTTTTAGATGTTTCTCTTCTCTTGAAATACATTTCCGATACTGTTGGAGCTGGATATCTGGAAACTTGTGCCCGCTATGTGCATTTGTCTTTTTTTTTTTTTTTGGAAACTGAATACCTCTATGTTTAGTTCTAACCTCTCTAAGAATCTTTGTCTAAGGTACTTTGACAAACTAGCATAAAAACTAGAATGCCTGACAGGCACCATGAGACCTCACAGATGGGAGTTCTAGCAAGTAGAAACTTAATAAGGTAAAAGAATGAGGTACTCTTGACTACATCTCGTAGAGCTGCAGTAAGGTCTCAGGCTTGGTGGATAAACTATACAGCATGCGAGCATTTCTGGGTCGTTGGGTGGGTTGGGAGCTTGGTGCGTTCAAACTGGGTTTGGGATATCTGTTAATACGTCGCCCACCAAATGACATGCTATGCACAATGCCTCCCCACACTACAAGGCGGGTTGTGTGATCTACCTGCGCTGCAAGCCGGGGTGTGGGGTTACCTGGTTAACATTATGATGGAGTGCAGCCCTACGAGATAAAGCTGCCATGTTGTGCAGAGTGCAGTGTTCTCTTTTTTTCGTCTCTACTAGCTTTAGCAGTCGTTTCTGGTACAAGTCTCGTTTACCGGTCCAGATCCTGTCCTTGTGCCATATATAATGTACTACGTGTTTTATTTTACTGGGTCTGCTGTACGTTCTCAGGGAAGGCATAATGATCGTAAAGGTTTGCTTTGTAATACAATGCAGACTTGCGAAAAACTAGGGTGGGGTATGGGTCCAACATGCTAAGGGAGGGGGGGGGGGGTATACTTTGTGACATTGGCTGTACATGTAAATTAAATACAGCTAGGCCAAATGAGTTTTGTGTTATTTTTGTGCTGTGGAAAATCCCGGCAAGAGCTCTCCCAGGCTCCTGCTGCAAGATGTAATGTACTAGTGCTTTGTTGATAACCAACTCGGTAGATGCTGCTTTGTGAGTCTGGGCTGTAACTTGAAATATTTCTCTTTCATTTCTATTAAAAAGTCATTGTCAGTATCAAGGAATGGATTCTTCTGTCTTGCTTTACTGTGTCAGACACATTATTATATATTCCCTGCAAAATCTCCACTCAAGTACTAGTTTCCTGTGTAGAATGATCCAATATTTTAGACGACAGAATCATGTCACCAGTTTTCCTTTAGACAAGAATAACTTCATGGCAAACTTTGTGTTCCGAATTATTTTGTTAAGATCGCTGTAGAGCTGAAGCATTTATGATATTGTTCTCTGCATGTAGTACTGATACTGCATATTACAGACACTGCCTTGCATTACCAATTTACCATGATAGTAATCACAAAATCCCGTAACTAGAAATGATCAGTTCACTCAAATATTTACACTTTATAGTACTTTAAGGACTGCCCCCATAACCTTGTGGTTAGAGCATCCACACAGGAGGCTGGGGTTCAATTCCGTACCACGTCACACCAAAGACTTAACACAACTGAAAGGTTTGCGCTTTTCAGCTTGGTGCTCGGCACTAATGAGTTGGGCAACCAATTGGCCGGCTTGAAGTCTGTATAATGGTCTGGGTTCGGAACATCATTGCAATCCTGTGGCGTGCTGTTTTAGTGATCTAGCACTCTAAAAGACAGTCCGCAGCTCGGATTACACAAGAGTGGTCCAGTACACACATACTGAACACTTACATGTAGATACACAACCGTATTCTGAGATAAACATGATCAAGCTCTTGAGCTTGATGAAACGAAGTCTCTATATATATAAGTGCCAAGGCGACTTAAAACCGGTTCACTCCTTCAATGTAGCATTTTAAATATCAGAAAGTCAACACAATGTGGAACACCTGTAAGCAGAATAATTCTGTTCAGGGTTACAACAGGTTTTGCTTGTTCTAAACATGTTAAAACCAAGCCAACATTTGGCCCCATTTAAACTGCCGACTGCCAGGAATCAACGAGTTTAGTCGTCCTTTCTCATGAGCGCAAGTCTTAGCATCGGGGCCATATCGAATTGAAGCCCTTTACTCAGATGTCGCATCCTTTAGAATGACATGGAAATTTTACTGATATGCCTAACTTATACCTAATGACCATGTAGCCACTACTACGTGATGTGACCACATAATTCTGTCAAAAATCGGAAATACACTGAATAACCTGACGTTGAACACTTAACAGTCAGGAGTACTCTGTATACGGAGGTCCAAATTTTGGTCCATTCTGCTCTACGACCAATCCTTTTTCAGATGCATGTACATGGTCATCAAAAATCGGAAATGCAAATTGTACAACCAACCATTTTAGAGATACAACGGTGATGAAAATCGGAAATGCACTGATTGACCTCAGTATAGGACCTCCAAATTTGGAAGTGATTCCTCTTGGTGTTTTCTTTGAGAAAATGAGTTTTATGGATGGACACCCGTGTGATGACGGTAGCTCTGCTGTGCAGTAGCACAAAAGATCTATCTATAAAGGTATATGTGTAAAAACACTAGTATATGCACATACTGGCTGCCTAATTTTGAAATGAGGGTACACGTACATGTATTTCCATGTGGGGTGGGGGAGACGAGAACAAGACAAGGCAACATGGATCTATCTTCTAACAGGGTGAATGAAACTTTATTCTGCAGTTGTCAGCACATTGTACCATGAGACCTGGTTCCAGTCTGGGTTCAGTTTGTGTTCTCAAGGACAAATTAGAAAATACTTGCAGTATAACAAGTTCTAGTCAAGTGCCGGGATCTGTCCTATATTAGCTCTAACTTTTTTGTCTTGTTTATATCAACAAGGAAACCGCTAAACACTCAGGTAAGTTAACATTAAATCAGCATGTATAGTTGTGTATAATATTTATAAGATACAAATAAACTACTTTTGATCACATTTCAGCTACAGCGAAAAATTAAAAAGAATCTCCTAGCAAATAAGTTTCCATACAGCACTTTTGCTAATTCCAATATTGCACGGATAATTTAGTAGCAAAGACTGTGGTCAAGACTACTGGTGGGGACTGGCCCCTATATGTTAACTATCGTACATAGGATGAACTATATTATAGGTTAGGACAGAATAAATTACCACAAACCCATCTACAAGAAGGTGTAACACCATAACACATACATTATTAACGTTCAATATATATCTCGCCTATACACGTAACGTCCGGCTCTCCCGTATGGTAAATTTAGTCATTCAACAAGCATGGTTCACAAAGCACAAAGAGACCGCCAACAAGACAATGGGAGATTACAGGAAATTGTGAAAAACACGAAAAGGGGAACGATTATAAAGATGGTGTGCCATGTAAAAAAAGCTAGCCTATCCAACACTTTCACATATTAATGTATGGAAAATGCCTAGTAGGTCACTACACACAATATTTATGCAGTACAGGACACACAGTGACGAAAAGACTTTCCTTAAACTGAGCCAACAACAAAGAGTGCTAGAGTGACCATCCATGATTACAAATATACTCTACCCAAGGTTAATATCTGGCAGGGTAGTCCACTTTCCCGTCTCACTACATGTACCGGTAGCTGCTTTTCTGGTAACATCCTACCCCCCCCCCCCCCTTTCCTATATCCATTTATATGCATCAAGCACATGTCATGCCCAGCTAATCTTCAACACATGTAGATCAAATAGTTAATGTCAAGACACAAGGGTAAGTAGGACAATCCTGTCACATAATAAAGTGCTGTCCTCGTTATTTCAACCCCATCACAACCTGAATTCAACCATGGTTAGCAGCACACTAGAGTCTGTAAAGCATGACAAATGCATGCCCTGAATTTGCCACTATAGAGTCTGTATAGCAAAAACGTGCTGTAAACGTGCCCTGAATTTGTTTCCCAGTCCCTACCCCTTTCTCTTCCACTATCACCCTGCATTACCTGTGAACTAGTAATATGAATATGCAGAACAGGACGGTATTACACATACACTAGGGGAGCCCCATATTGCTACGACACTGGACACAGGCATTGCTTTCAAGTAGGCACCATATCTATGTACACATTGTCATCTAGCCTACCGCGATTATAACGATACAGGGACAAAGCACTGACAGTCTGTGCCACAATGCTTTCCTCCACAGGACACACTAAAGCACAATCAAGGTACAATGTACATGAATTGTAGCACGTCAGCTTGGAATGTTTTTCGTTCAAATAAACTTTTAGGCCTC
>JAAUYG010095610.1_pt1 | contig 13110 bp, 12 predicted proteins | sample 7278091 | NCBI WGS metagenome assembly JAAUYG01 (sample SAMN14350201, study PRJNA611818) | marine sediment metagenome | isolation source: surface marine sediment (0.6m) | place: French Polynesia: Moorea | collected 2018-08
CCCCCCCCCCCCCCCCCCCCCCCCCCCCCCCCCCCCCCCCCCCCCCCCCCCCCCCCCCCCCCCCCCCCCCCCCCCCAGTGCCAATTGTCTTGAACATCTTTGAGTTGAGTTGTTCCGTCCAAACCTTGTGCTGTGTATTGCCAAACAGATTGAATCAAATCCGTCCGTTCTTGCAAAATGTTTTTGTTAAACCTACAAAAATGTAAAGGTGCCAATTTTTTGTGAGCCAGAATAAAAGTTATATTCAACGACACGGATATTAGATTTCACCTTTTTTCACCACCCGACCAATTCCAAGGTCTCTTCTTCCAGAATTTATTTATTTATTTATTTTCATTTATTTATTTTATTTTATTTTTTTTTTTCAGAATTTTCTTGTTTAGATTTTTTGTTTGACAGGCGGTTTGTTTACATGCTCCAGTTGTCGCCAGACGAATTTGTGATGGTGTAGCCGACCCCACAACTCATTATCACCTCTGCAAAATATCTTGTTGAATACACTGAATATTTCACTCGAGCTGTTACCGGTAACTATTGGCACCTCAAGAATCACCTCAGCAAAATTCAGGTATTTTTTTCATTTTTGTTGTTTCCAGGAAAATGAAAAGCAAAACGAAGACAGCAATGAGGAAAGATGTAATAGATTCTATTTACTGTTAAGCCGTTATGTTGTAGGTGTCAAGAGTTTAGAGTTAAGAGTGTGAGGTCTAAAGAAGAGAAAAGTGAACGAACTTTGAATCCGCTGACCCTGAACGATCACACGACAGAGGCACAAGACACAGAACTTTCAAAGTTCGGAAGATCTAAAGATCATTGCAGTAAAAAAAAGGCCAACTGCGTTTCAGTGGCTCAGTCCTTTGTGGGATTTCTACACAGTCATCACAAGACAGTTTATGCCATTCTTTTGTTGAACAGAGACCAAGATACAAGAGACATCCCAACACCATGAAGTTGATCCTGGCCTGTGTGACGCTGGTGGGTTGTGTGGTCCTGGCTGAGAGCTACACAGTGGATGCAGCAACACAGACGGAGCTGGCTTTTGATCCAGAGCTAGATGACATGTGGATGGCCTTCAAGAAAACGCACAACAAAACCTACGGTTACCAGGAAGAATTTAGCAGGTCAGAGATTTCTTTTCGTTTCTGCACCCATTTCTCCTGTTACCTGTGGGCCAATATTGTGTTCGATTTGGTCACCTGGAATTTTGGAAAGGGCTGTTTCTCAACTGGGCAAAACGTTTTTGCCCTGAATAACACCCACGTCTTCGCGTTTTAGGCCGCGTTATGGAGCAGAGCTAAGAGCGGCCTATGTGAGTCATGGTTGTTGTCATCCTGGGCAGCACCAGAACCCCTTCCACTAAACGTTCGCAATCATGTACTCCTGTAAATTTACCCACTGGGAGATCAAAGACTGCCTTCGCTGAAACTGATTGTCACCTTTGCAGTTTTTCTACACACTTTTCTTTTTGCCAACAGGAGAGTGATCTGGGAACGGAATGTCAGGAAAATTCAGCAGCACAACCTGGAGTTTGACCTCGGCAGGCACAGCTTCTCCATGGGCATCAATGAATACTCTGATTTGGTGAGGAAACTCTTCGAGAAACTTCGTGACGAGTATATACATGGCTTTACCGTACCTAAAGCCCATACACACACACCCTAAGTACAGCTAGGCTGGGAGTACAGAGTACCCTCAGCTGCCAGTCGCTATGTGCATGCCTTACAGCTTTAGCAGGACCCCACAAAACCCACTGTGGGCTCTTACCTCTAGGATATTTAGCTGCACAGATCACTACTGACCGGCTTCCTGTTCCCTTGTGAACATTCGTTCCAACTGGATGCGAAAATGGCTTTGTGCTTTTTCGGCCGCGCGGCAGAAGCAGGCAGCCTGATGGAGTCATGTACGCGTCATCGTCATCGTTTTAGTTGTGGAAGATCTCCCCCCCCCCCCACCTGGCCGGACCCCGCCCTTTCGCCCTGGACCCTCCCCCTGATCCTCGACCCCAACCTCGGACCTAGACGAGCTGATCACGTGACGGGGAGTGTGGGCTTTTACGCAAAGTCTAAAGTCAGCGTACACCGGCACTTGTGCTTTCCTGATTGGACAAAATTCAGTAGAAGTCAGACGAAGAAGTGAGCATTTTAGTTTTTTCACCCGCGCTGCTCTCAGCTAGCAGAGCCACAGTATCATGTTGCCATCGTCATCGTCAAGTGGTCGTGGACCTTCCCACTCCCCCCCGCCTCCGTGCCCCCCCCCCTCATCCCTGAGCATTTCAGCTGAAAAGCATCAAATTTTCTGCAACAAGAATTTTGTGAAGATAAAAAAGGTAACCTTGTTTTGTTGTGCAGACTTGGGACGAGTACAAGCGGTACCTGCTGGGCGCGAGGCCACCCAAGGTGCGACAGTTCCCGGCGACAGGAGTCTACCAGCGCCGCATCCAGGAGCTGCCCGACACGGTGGACTGGAGGACCCAGGGCTACGTCACCCCCATCAAGAACCAGGTACGGGCAGTGTGAGTGGTGTGTGTGTGGGGGGTGCGATGACTGTGTGTGGTGGGTGTGTGGGTGTATGTGTGGTGTGTGTCTGTCTGTGTGCGGGAAGTATGTGTGTGGTGTGTGAGAGAGACAGAGAGAGAGAGAGTGACTCTGTTTATGAGTGGGCCTGTCTTTGCTTGCTTGTTTGTGGTGTCTGTGTGTACATGTCTGTTTGGTGTGGTGCATAGGTGTGCATTGGTGGATGTGTGTGTGATTGTGAGTGAGTGTGGGCGCAGTGTGTGTTTGTGCGTGCATGTGTCTGTGTGTGCGTGTACCGTGGAGAGGGGTCCCCAGCAGGCAATGCAGCGGGGAGATGGTTCCCATGAAGGCAGAGCGGGATAAACACCAACGCCATTTGAGGCCCTAAACTTTCGTTTACAGCATGACACACTGGAGGAGAAGGTTGGCAGGCTTGACGATGAACATATCTTGTTCACCCTGAAAGGCATGACACGTCAAGAAACATTCGAGCCTCGGGTCATCTTTTTAAACGTTGTGGTTGCCGTTTTGTACGCAGGGCCAGTGTGGATCGTGCTGGGCGTTTTCAACCACCGGTGGGCTGGAGGGGCAACACAAAAGGAAGACTGGACAACTTGTGTCTCTGTCAGAACAGAACCTTGTTGACTGCGTCAAAGGTACGATGAGGGACACTTTGCCGTTATTGGGCCCGCACTTTGAAATTTGATGAAAGAAGGAGTCCCTGGCCCGAAAATGAGAGAACTCTTTTCGGTCAGTGGGGGGAAGCCCTGTGTTTACCATGAGTTATTGTTGTCGGAGATGAGACTGGCCGGGCTCCATCAGTGGCCACACCCATCTTGATCAGCGCCCAGGGGCGTTACCAGATTAACCAGACTTTCTAATTGCCAGATTGTCACATCCTTCATTGCTGAAACCAGTTTCCCACCGGGCATAAAATTGGAGATGCAAACTTGCTGCCTTTGATCGTCCCAAGAAAATGCGGTGTTTCGTGTGTCCGGTGAGAAATTGACTCAAACCGACTGTGCTCCTGTGTGTGTCAGCCTCCTCTCTCTTGCTGCAGGCAACGACGGATGTGATGGAGGATGGATGGACGTTGCGTACTACTACATCCAGACGAACGGCGGCATCGATACTGAGGCGTCCTATCCCTACCAAGCCGAGGTCAGTGAACACATAACACGTCGCTCCCTGCACAAGTTGCTGGACGCAAAAAAGGACCGTTATTCCTGACTAAGATTTGCCAAGGGAGTTCAGTGCGGGATAGAGACCCAAAATATCAGTTCGGAGTTTGATTCTCTGGGAGTGGCTGACTGCAGCATACATCCCAAAAACACAGCTGCACCTCCATGTGATGCATTTTAGCTGTGTGTGTATTGCAGGATGAGCCATGTCGGTACAACCCTCAGGGGGTCGGTGCCTCGGACTACGGTTACCTGGACTTGGCAAAGGGCGACGAGGTGACGCTCCAGGCGGCCATGGCAGAGATCGGGCCAGTCGCCGTCGCCATCGATGCGAGTTCCGATACTTTCATGAACTACAGGTACGGTGGCCTTTTCTTCTTTCAGACCCGTGTGAAATGCTGTGGTCAAGCCCCCTCCCCCCTGCCTAACAAAAATCAAAGCTCTGTTTTGAACTTTCTCCCAGACTGCGTGTCCTCTCCCCTCAGATGAAGAGAAAGGGAGCCATCGTTTTGAGAACACCACTAAAATCGGCGCGTTTTGCAGGTCGTTTATGCATTTTGCATGAGTTCAGAAAAAGAAAGTGTATTTCAACGCTCTCGTCCTCCCATTCTCCCAAAAAGGATTTCTTTTGCTGACACACGCGAGTGCTCGCGACGAGGGCTGAGAAAGCGCAAAAAAAGAAGAAAAAGAAAGAAAAAAAGAAAAACAGGGTCGCCAATTTCGTTTCAGAAAACGAGCTAGCACCATTGCGCGACACCGTCTTTTTTTCTTTGTCCAAAAATGTGTGTGTTCAAAGATGTGATTGCCCCGCTGTTTTCAGGTCCGGTGTTTTCTACGACCCCAACTGTTCTAACGTTACCGCGGATCACGCGGTGCTGGTTGTTGGTTACGGCACCGATAGCGCGACTGGCCTGGATTACTGGCTCGTCAAGAACAGGTACTCAATTTTTGCTTCTTTTTGATTGGGCAAAATAATCAGTCGGCCGAGTGTTGAGGCAAGTACCGTAATCGCTGAGGCCCTATCCAAACTAGAGGCGACGCGAGAAGCGGAACACAAAAATCCCATTGCACAACAGCACTGCACACGCCAAGCAATGCGTGCATTAAAATGGGTCACGACTCCATTTTTTCGCGCGGCTTGTGTGATTTGAGTGTGGATGACCCCTCAGTCTGGCCAACGCGTGTTTCCTACAAAATTGCCTTGAGTCCTGCAGGCACAGAAGAAGTCTGCGCTGAATCGAAGAAGTCTCGCGGAGTGGTGCAGTGAAGGGTTTGGGGGCGGGGTTCCCTGGCAGCTGGCAGTGCGCGAAAGGCCGAGCAGAATGTACAGTTGGAGCTCAGGGGTCTGCGGCACAACTGCGCCAAACAACTGCGCCAACTTGGCTCCACAAGGCTTCCCGCTTCAGTTGCGCGGGCCTAAATTAGGGCCAAAACAAGTCTGCGCTCTGTGAAGTCAGGACCAGACTTGCTTGAACAATGACAAGGAAAGCGCGTTGCGTAAATGCTGGTCCTTTCTGTTTCAGTTGGGGCACGTCGTGGGGTGTGAACGGTTACATCAAGATGTCCCGCAACAGAAAGAACAACTGCGCCATCGCCACTTACGCCACCGTCCCGATGGTCTAGGCAGTTCGCGCATGCGTGCTCACAGTGCGCGCGTGCACTCATACTCATACACGCGTGATGCACACACACACAGACTCATACACACCATACTCACATACGCGCGCACACACACACACACACAGATCTCGACACACACTCATACACACAACACACACACACATCTCTCTCTCACAGACACACAGATCCACACACACACAGAGCAGGCACACATCATTGTGGCACACCCACCCAACCCACTCACTTCCCCCATGTCAAAAGTCAAAAATGCTTGAGCGCACATATGCCTCGCACATGGCCAAGTAGGGAACACACGCATACTTAGGATGACCCACTCACCAACCCTTGCACATTCACGATGCCTGCTCGCACGCGCGGACACACACACACACACACACAAGCGCGCGCGCGCGGATGATGCGCATCAACCCACAATAGATACTCACACGGCTGATATTCTCCCATCCCCAACTCATGCACCCTTCTTGCGAACTCACACACGCTCATTCACGCAATGATCACACCAATTCAGTTTCTCACACTCAAAGGTGCGCGCACTCCATTCATGATTGTCACCCCTCCTTTATATGCTGCAAATATCTCACAAACCTGCCGGTCAGGGGTTTTAACATTTCAATGCAGAATTTGTTAACTCAGCGCTTTTGTTGATCCAAACGCACTTTGCATAAGCGCTGGTGTGCCTTATGCCTGGAACAGTAGACAGAAGTACTTGGGCTTTTCTCAAATCTCAGTGAGAATTTTCACTGCGAAGATCTGTTTGTGTTTTACAAACATGCCGTTTTGAACACTTTACACGTGACATGTATTGTGCGCGTTTTTCTGTTGAAAGGTCCCAAATAAATGAATGATATTCCTCTTCGTAAATTGGTGGTTTATTCGCGAAAAAACTTGGACCCTGTGCAGAGGTCCCCCCTTTCCCGCCTTCAGAAAATTTAGGAAAGGCAATTTTTTGGTTGAAATTTATGTGAGGTCGTGAGCCAACAGTTTTGAGTCACTTTTCCATCCCCCTCTTCCGCCTGACGGAATCGGGTACACTGGTTGACCCATGTGTAATTAGTAATGTGTGGGTGGGGGCGGGGGGGTTTCTTCTCCTGGATCCACCTCCGTCAAAATAGATCTACATTTCCGTATCGTTTTCAACTTTTAACCCCCTTATAAATTTCAAGCAACTGTGGTCACTTCTTGGTCAATGTGACCAAATTCTGAGGAAACAAGACTTTTTTCAATGAAGATTTTGTGAATGAGATTTTTGACCAATTGGAAACGAGGAAAAGCCGCTCGTCCCGGAAGTTGACCCTGGAAACGAAAGTGAAAATGTGCATGATGAAAAACAGATTTTAAACGCCGCAAATCTTCGGTTTTAGTGGTTGGTGTGTGTTTGTTTATGGATTTTGAGGATCTGCGTCTCTGTATGATTCCTTTTGAGTCGTGATGCCATTCAAAACTGACCCAGTTTCAATGAAAATGTGGGTGTTGAAAAAAAACCGGTTTCGTCCTCCGAGAAGACGCTGACGACAAGTGTCGAAAGTCTCTTTTTTTCTTGTCCATATCTGTCACAAGCATCTTTGCCATGTGTTTATGTCATTTAAATATTGAACACTGAACATTGTAGATTTATTTCACTTCGCACTGAAATGCAGTGACGTGGGCGATAATACAGGTTTCTGTTTATCTGGTCCAGGTTTGTTCACCAGGTGGCCACACTGGGCGGTTATTGAATCCTCGCAATGTCCCCATTAAACAATGGGAAAGGTCACTTCCTGTTGGACATGTACAAGGCGGTTATTCAATCCTCGCAATGTCTCCATTAAACAATGGGAAAGGTCACTTCCTGTTAGACATGTACCTCTTGAGCAACATGGTGGAAGGACATTGCCCAGTATCCAATTGGACATTGGACAATGTCAACATTGTTTTGATTGAACAGCTTTTTGCCATTACACAATGTCTGTGCCTCAAAACAATGGAAAATTACTCTCTAAACTTGAGGATTGAATTGGAATCTTTTGACATTAGGCAATGTTTAGTTAATGGCAGACATTATTTCTGGTACTTTAGGAAACATGCAGGGGGACGTCAGGAAAATGCATTGCTAAAGTCTTCAACAAGATCAAATTGTCAAATTGTTCTTTATCATGGTTTGGAAGAGACAGTGGCAAGCCAAATGAAACAAGCTAATTGTGGCAATCGAGATGACCTTTGAATCATTTCGTTGTTGTGGACCACACACCCCTCCTCACTGTCTGCAGCAGCAACACACCCTCCCCACTGTAATGCCTGGTGATGTGACAACGTCACTGCGCGGTCTCTCTCTGTTCAGCAACCGTAAAGGCCGGGCCACACCGATGGGTTGTTGTCACGGTATCACGTAATCACGTGCTGATGGGGCGCTCGGCCTTTCCGCTGAGTAACCGTACTTGTTTCTGTTGTGCAGGCGAAAGGCGATCGGAAATGGCGATGAGTGTGAGAGAGTTCTATGCAGGGAAGAACATCCTTATCACTGGAGCCACGGGCTTCTTGGGCAAAGTCTTGATCGAGAAACTCTTGCGCTGCACAGAAGTCAACAAGATCTACTGTCTCGTCCGAGCTAAGAAAGGGAAGTCGCCGCAGGAAAGACTGGAAACTTTCTTCCAAACCAAGGTACAGAGCGCACAACACAAATTGATAGATTTCCAAATCTTTTCGTTTCATCCCAAAACCACATTCACGCCATTTCACGCATTGACTTTTGCTTGGCCAAAAAGTCTCCACTGAAGGTTGATGTGGTGCCCAACATGGGACTCCGTCAGGGCATTTTGCACCAGAATTGGGAACGTCAAGTTTTTTATTCGCAGGCCTTTATGAGCAGCAGCCTTTTCTGTGTCATGCGCAATTTTATCAGACCCAAATCTTCCTGCGTTTCCTCCCTGATGTGTGCACGCTTTTCTGAGAGAAATTTACACAACTGGGGAGGGTTGCCACACTGGCTGAGGCTGGGTCGGCAAAACACCTTGTTCAGTCTGAAATGCCGCTCCAATGTCAAGTACCAACAAGCCATTTCTTGAACTTGGCTTCCATGTGTTTTGGTGCAAAAACTCTGAAGAAGAAACAACGCAGCTTCCCCCTTTCGCGAACTCGTCACCATTCACATGAAATGAATGATCCGTAGTTAGTCTTTGTCTTCCTCCAGTTGAAACCATTATTTTTTAAGGCTACTTACTAATTAATAGACAATAGAGCCTTTTATCTGCTCAGGAAAAACTTCAAAGCAGAGCAGGAAGTTATGATGTTTCCCCAGTTGGGAGATACTCTGAATGGTCAGAGAAAGGACAGCAGCTTAGCGTTGTGCTCCACTGGTAGCCTGTCTACAGCCTGCTGTATGCCCTCCCCCCCACAGATGGTCCTAAATGGGAAATGGGCTTGATGTCACAACACCTTTTGGAGAACATGACTCCCCCCCCCAGGGAAAAGAGACAAGGGGGTGGACTTCGCACTGTAGTTGCCCTAGCACTGCTTTTGGTTCTGTCTGCAGCTGTTTCAGAAGCTGTCGATAGAGCAGCCTGACTTCGCGGAGCGGGTTTGCGCGGTGAATGGAGATGTACAGCAGGAGGCGCTGGGGCTGAGTGACGAGAACAGACAGCTGCTGGAGGATAACGTGCACGTGGTTTTCCACTCCGCGGCTACTGTGCGCTTCGATGATCACATCCGGTGAGTGAATGCAAATGACGAGTATGACTGTACACAGCGGTTCCAAAGAGTACCCAAGGATCTAAACACAAAAGTATAGACAGGTTATAAGTACCTACGGTATTCCCTTATACCATGTCTGGAAGCTTTGGACAGCTTCACAGACCCCATAAAAGCTCTTTTGCTCATTTGATATGATACTAAGAAATTGAGATCACTTCAACTTGGCTTCCTATTCCCTTCGCGAACTCGACACAAATGGCTTCAAAAACCAGCTTCAGTGATATTTCAGGCCACAGCTTCATTGCTGAAGTTGTGCCTCGAACCCTGATGAGTTCCCGAAAGGAAGCGAGAGACACTGCAGTTGGTTGCAGAAGATCTGTACGAACGTAGTGTGCAGCAGTTTCATGTCGGGGACATGAAGCTGAGGTGCAGCTTCAGGGTGTTCCGTACTTCGCACAAAGAAACTTTGTGATTTGATTGGTCTTTTCGTACTTGTCACGAAGCATGAAAATTGATTGAAAGGTGCCACCCAGAAGCCGGTCAGAGCTGAACGAACAGACCCCCCCCCTCCTGTGCAATGAACGCTGGGACGGTCCGCTTTGCTGGGCACCACTTTCTCCAACAACCGTTTGCTTTTCTCTGTCTAATAATTTCTTGTCTTGTTGCAGCACGGCCGTGGACGTGAATGTTCTGGGTGTGAGACGGATGATCAAATTGTGCCGAGGATTCAAGCACTTAGAAGTGAGTGACTTTCTTATGTTCTTGAGTTGAATGGGACCACACAGGGCTTTGCTCGCGCCATCAGGAAACGAGAAATGTGCAATGTCTGTGCGGTCGGTTTTGTGTAAAGTTGTCCCTGCTGTAAAGCACCACAGAAAGCGATTCGTCTTGTGTTTCAACACTGCGGGTTGCTTTGACACCACACAGGTGTTGTCTGGGAAAGATAAAATATTGCAATTCCCAAGAAAACGAACAGCTTTTTTTGCCAGTTACGTTTTGTCTTTTTGCCAGTTACGTTTTGTCTTTTTGCTTCACAAACACACCTTTAGCAGAGGGTTTTGCAAGAGGTGAAGTGTTCTGTCTCGTTTTACAGAAACGTTGTGTTCTTCAAACATCCCCGACACACGCACGTTGTTTCCTTGGGAACAACGCAACGTCCTGGTTTTTAAGCCGCGCGCGCCGCCAAAGGCGGGTGAAACGACTTATCTGAGTCACCATGCCATCATTGTGGTCATTGTAGACAGAGTAGTTTGAGTTGACCACCCCCCCTCCAGCCAACTCAACACAGCTAAATTCAAAAGGTTACACCAAAGGCAGCTCTTCAACTGCAGGAACTTCACTTTTTCTGCTTTTCAGACAGCCAGAATCTAATATGGTAGCCCCCATTCTATACTGTGATGGTAGAGTTATGGATTGAAGTGAAGATGAACTTGTAGACCTAAATTTGTGATGGGAGAGAAAGCGCGGCTTCAATGCTGATAAGCACCCTTGTATTACATGCTGAAGGTCTTGTGTTGCAGGTGTTTGAACACGTAAGCACGGCGTTTGCGAACTGCGATCACCGTACGATAGAGGAAAAGCTGTATCCACCGCCACTCAAACCGCAACAACTCATCGACGCCTTGGAGTGAGTTTCTATTCCTGAGGCCCTATTCACACAGGACGCGGAGCACCTCGCAACACGCACATGCAAATTATGGAACATACTGCAGTGAATGGGAGTGTTCACACAGGCTGCAAGCAACATCAAGGAGTTTGCACGCAAATTTACGCGCAAATCTGCTTGCGCGTCCTGTGTGAATGGGCCCTGAGCATTGAGCATTGAGGCCCAATCCACACTGGATGCGCACGCACAAATTCGAACGGAAATCCTTTGATTTCCCATTCACATCAACAGGTCCATTTGCTTGCCTTGCGCGTGCACGTCCTGTGTGGATTAGGCCTGAAGAAGCACACAACGCCAAGAAGTTGTGTCTAACCCACATTAAACGTGCTTTGGGAGGTTCTGAGTCCCACTCTCCCGACTAAGTCAACTGGAACAAAGTCTGAGTTCCAAATGCTGCCATCTGTAGCATTTTAATTTTCCCAAAGGCCCCGTCCACACAGGACACGATTCAAGAAGCGAAGGGAAAATCCCATTGTAGCAACAGTTCTGTCCACACTGCACGCACCAAGCAACGTATGCGTCAAAACAGGAACGTGTAGTAACCTACATTTTAGCCCGCGCGACTGAAAGCAGAACTTGTCATCGTCGCAGAAATCCCTGCCCCCTCAATCTGCTGCAGTGTGTATGGTGGTGCGGCCTCGGCGCTGATACGCACTCTTGTTCATTTCAAATTTTGCCATGCCTGTTTCCTGTTGATATGCCGGCAGCAAAGATTCAGACGTATCCAGTTCATTCAAGTCAGCAACATTACCTTTGCTTATTTCCCTCGCTGCTTCTCTGAACCCAGGAGTACGCTGGATGCCCAGTGATTAGAGATAGAGAAAACCAAACGTGAGTTCCAGTGGTTTGATGTGCGAGCATTTGAAACAAGATATTGAGGTTTTTCAGGAAAGATGGTACTCAGAACAAAAGTGTGGATTTTGGTGGTCTGTTTGGGCACACTTGCGGGCATTTTTCTCGCAGCATGAAAATCAAGATGTGACAGAACTGCAGATTTTCCGCAGGGAAATCACACACAAAGTCAATGGCATTTGCGTGAGAGTTTGCAAGTGTATTCACACCTGCGAGAAAAAAAAATTGCAGTTTCTTTCCTGCGAGAATAAACCCTCATTCGGAGACGGAGACTATCTTTTACCCGAAAATGACGCTGTCATCGCAAACGAAATGTGAATTTTACAGATGGTTGGACGATGAGACGCTGACGCAGATAACGCCAAAGTTGATCGGGAAGAAACCGAACACGTACACGTACACGAAGCACCTCGCCGAGAGTCTGCTGGTCAGCGAGGGCCACGACCTGCCCGTCTGTATCGTGCGACCGTCCGTGGTCACCGCCATGTACAAAGACCCGCTCCCGGTGAGTGAATGCTTGAATGTTGACTTTGCGCCTGACATGCCTGACGGCTGATAATTAACGACCATCATGGAAGAACAGATGTTGACTGGTCGCGTCTGAAGGCCCATTCACACTGCGCGTCAGTGTCAGCGTAAGGGCAACGTTGCCGTTGAAAAATCGAGCAGGTTTCAATTTTGCCAGCATTTTGGGTGAAACGCTGAGTCTGCACACACACACACACACTTTTACCCATGGACGACACTGGCAACATTTACGCTGGACCAACGTTACGCTGACGCTGACGTTTGGTGTGAATGGGCCTTAACAAGGGCGCTTATCAGCGTCCAGGGGAAGGAGGGCCCTGGAGGCCGAGTTTCAGCACCGCAAACGGCTTCCCTAGTTCATACGGGTCATCTCTGAAACTCCGAGAACTATTTTCCGCTTCAGAAACCGAGACTTCAAAACATTTGTTGCTGAAGCACTTTTTATCACTGAACAAAGCAACATGTCTTTCATTTTGAGCAAGACCAAGAATTTTGTTCTCTCACGCAGGGTGCAAACCCAGAAACTCCTGTCCTTTTTCGCTTTTCAAAACCAAAATTTAGAGGAAACGGTAGACTTTCTTTTCTTTTTGTTCAGATTGGACAACAAAGCTAGCAGACGGGAAACAAAACCGTAGCAATGTGTAGCGTTCGCAAATATCCCACGAATCTTGGGTCACGTTCAGCTGGGACGTAAAACGTGCACGATGGGAAAATAGGTGAAGCAAATTCACGTTGCAAATCTCGCACGATTTGTGGCACGAGATTTGAATTACTCTACATTCAGAACCAAAACCCGCGAACACTGTTTTGTTCCACGCTCGCAGAAAGGGCATGAAAGATGAAACTTAAATTTATTTCATATGTTTTTTTTTTTCGTGTTCAATTGGGAAACTTGAGAAGTGACATTGCACGTTTTTACAAGGCGTTTGCTGTTTTCTTTTTTTGAGAAAACACGCGCACGTTTTTTACGCACGTTTTTATATTTTTTTCTTTTTTTTCGGATTTGGGCCAAAACAAAAGTTGTTGAGAGAAAAAGTTCGGGCAGTCGAAAGGTGAAGGC
>JAAUYG010189349.1_pt1 | contig 13109 bp, 12 predicted proteins | sample 7278091 | NCBI WGS metagenome assembly JAAUYG01 (sample SAMN14350201, study PRJNA611818) | marine sediment metagenome | isolation source: surface marine sediment (0.6m) | place: French Polynesia: Moorea | collected 2018-08
ACATGAAACGCTCTGGCAGGAAAACAAAACCCGGGGCATAAATCTTAAACTTATGTTCCACGTGATAAAAGTGCATGAAATGTTTTACTCATACATGTATGCGCAAACATGTTGAGGAATGTGTCTGAGGGACTGAGGTAATTGATTTAGTGGATAAGGTCCGAATGTTAGTCCAACCTGTTGTAATAGTACATGATACAAGGTCATGGATTAAAATAGTACTCACTGATGTTGAAGTTTTTGTCAAAGAACGTGATCCTATCCTTGTGCTCATACAAGTCAAAGTACGGCTCAACATAGGTGATCTGTATATAGGCCTGGAGAAAACAAGTTCGATATTTATTATATGTGGAATTTAAACGCCAAATCACATAACATTTCTTTTACAGCTATCCTATCTATGTTCGAAGACAGGTTTATTAGATCAAGTTCCTCCACTGTACTGTACCAGGCGATATTTATTTGCTTGTGTTATCAAAATATGCACAGAAATATGCACAGCTTAAGGTAAGCAATACTGGTACATATAGTGCCTTCTTCTGCACTTCTGCTCTTGAGTTCTTTTTTATGTAGGACTGGCGTTCTCAAAAATACTTAAGTCTAACAATTGACTTAAGTCACTAAGCTAAGCAAAATGATTAGCTAAAGAACCTCACTTAAGTCAAAATTTAGACTTTCAGTATTTTTGAGAACGCCAGTCCTACATAAAAAAGAACCTATTCGTGCACACTGCACTTCTGGTGTGATATGCACAACAGCAAATATTGACACAACAAAGTTGCGGATAGCCGCACCCGCACACTTTATGGGAATACTCTGTTACATTTCTATTGCCAATGTCTTCATATCTTCGGTGTTGTCTTTTTGTGGTAATCATTTTTAGAATCAGTCTTGACAAGAAAATGAGCCAGCAGTTCGCAACAGCAGTTAAAATGTTCCTTACCTTTTCAGGGTTCAGTTTGTCTCTCTCCACCGTGTTCGAGTCCTTTATCATCTGGACGATCTCTTCACCAAACTTGTCGGTGTAGAAACTCTGCAAAGACAAATGCAAACATGTCAGGCTTTGGAAAGTGAGAGGGATAAGGAATGCACTAATACACTAACACATGTAGTACAATATAATCGTTTCAAAGGCATACAATACCAGTATATGTATAAAGGCACATATTATGACTTCCCTCTATTTTAAGACTCCCTATCAATGACACCACTATTATACCCTCCGTTTAGGACCACTTTCAAAGTAAGATTGCAGTCTTTTGGCTGAATTGATTCTCTATAGCTCGATAGATATACAACTAAATTTCAGCTTACCTCCAGCCTGCGGGAGATCTCAGCTTACCTCCAGCCTGTTGAAATATCAGCTTACCTCCAGCCTGAGAGATCTTGGCTTACCTCCAGCTTGTGGGAGATCTCTGCTTACCTCCAGCCTGTATATCTCATCTTACCTCCACCCTGTAGGAGATCTTAGCTTACCTCCAGCCGGTGGGACATCTTGGCTTACCTCCAGCTTGTGGGAGATCTCAGCTTACCTCTAGCCTGTGGGATATCTCAGCTTACTTCCAGCCTGTGGGAGATTTCAGCTTGCCTCCAACCTGTGGGTCAGCTTACCTCCAGCCTGTGGGACATCTCAGCTTACCTCTAGCCTGTGGTAGAATTCAGCTTACCTCCAACCTGTGGGAGATCTCAGCTTACCTCCAGCCTGTGGGAAATTTCAGCTTACCTCCAGCCTATGAGAGATCTCAGCCAGTTTGGTGATGGCTGGCTCCTTGTAGATGTACTCCTCTCCATCCAGGTCACTGAACTTGCTACCATAGAAACCAACTCGGAAATATGTCCCAAACATTCGCTTCCCTTCCTAGTGAAATACCAGAGTAAGAATTCCAGGTAGGTACATGACTAATATTGCGTAAAACGTTGTCACATACATGTACTTTTTCCTTTTCTTTCTTTCCTTCTTTTTTCATTCTTTCTTTCCCCCATTCTTTCTTTCCTTTATTCTTTTTTCTTTCTTGTTTCTGTTGTGTTTTGTTCTTATTTCCCTATTTCTTACTTTTCATTGCACTGTTTGCCACTTCCCTTTCTTGTAATTTAACAAATTTTTCCTTCTTCATAGATTTTCATACAAAGAGAGTAAAGTCATACAGTAGGCTACGGATCAATTAACTGACCTGCCTGAGAACCTGGTTGAAGGCCTCTTGTAGCCTGCCGTGGATTGAGGCCAGTTTCTTGTAGTCCCGGTTTGCCTCATAGATTGGAATTAACACTTTGTACACATCATTCACAGCTTCATACATCCCACCCTGGAACCACCATGCAGGAGGAAAGAGCGTACAGTGACAGTTCGATATATTATATAGGTCCCTGAGTGTACCAATATGCCACAGTTGAGACTAAATAATGAAAGGACTGAGAAAAGTAACTTTAGTTGCAATACCTTACCATGTAACATGTTAGTCAGTGGTTTCATAACACAACTTTAGTTGTGTTTACTTTTTTCAGTATAAAAGTATCACATCACCACAAACCTGCAGACTAAGTTTTTGCCAGGAATTGAAATTTTACTGTTTAATTAATGGTTCAAAAAATAAACTTACTACATAAAGAACAATTCGTAGCCTTTTTCAAAGAAAATTAACTTGCATGACAGGTACTCAATCTATATAGTGAAACTATGACTGCTTGTAAACTGCCTTTTGGAAAGATTGCTGCTCATTTTAAATAAATTTCTGCAGATGCATTCACTTTGTATACTATATGTATATCTGCTGTAGTATCGTCCAACAGTACAAAACTATCTAAGTTACAGATCCCCATATGGGCAATGTCAATTTCCTGAAGTTTAATATTATGTGTTATCATCCTACCATATTGAAGCAGCTGACGCCTTGTTCCAGTAGTCCTATCAGTCCAGTTTCGCTGAAGTAGTTTCCTGTACAGATTCCTTCCTCGTCAGGAGACACCACGTCATCAGACACTGCACTCTCCTCCAACACGTTGGGGGTGATATGCTGTACAAAGCAATAACACAGCACGGTTAGAGATCTCAAAATACTGAAGTCTAAGACTTGTCCATAGTTAGATTCTTAACCTATTACAGAGTTATCAACCTATTACAGAGTCACAGCAAGCGTTTTGTGAGATGCATCCTGGATTCTATCATTTCACAGTCTAATACAGCGAAACTTGTCTTGAGAACACTGCTATGAGAGACCGCCTGTCTTGAAAGACCAGGTATACCTGGCAGAAGGACCTCTGTACTAAAACAGATCAGTCTGTAGCTTAGCTTTCTACCGTACCTGAAACGATACGCAGCCAACCGGCAAGTGAGGTCGGTCCTCCAGCATATTGAGATACTCTGCTACCAGACCCGCTGAGTGGACCAGGCACTGGGCAGCCTCCGCGTGGTTCTTTCTCTGCAAATACAACTCGTCATGTCTCAAATACTGTTACAAAGACAAGGCAAAGAACAGTTAGACACCTATTTGTATTCATAAAAAGCCTATTATTGTAACGCAGCTTATTGTTCCTTTGTGGAAACTGAAAAGCAATGTTAAGGTGTTCTGCATCCAAATGCACTCTATATGTTAGATCTTTTAACTTCTTAGCTAAAAACAAGTTTTGATATAACGCAACAAGTACTGAAGTTAAGTTGCCATTGTTGGCCTTAAAAACACAATATACGAGTTTATAATCTTTTTAGCTACATGGACTTTCCCATTACTGTCACATCAGTTGATATTATATTTTAGGAAATGCAGTACATTTGTACTACATGTCAAGTAGTCAGTACTACATGTCATGTTGTAACCCTGATTGAAGCATCACATCCAGAAGGATATGATGGCCCAATCAAGTTTTTGCCACCATAGTTTATATCCATGGACCATCCACACGATCCATGCCGAATGAGCACCAGATTGAGTTGGTATGTTACAGAAACCTTCATATGGATGGTCTTCAGTAATAGCGGAAAAATATTTTCAGCTGCAGTCATTTTCCATTACAGTGGTCCCTCTCTTAAAGAACACTCTCTAGCAAGGTCACCCATCTAGAAAGGACACAACTACCACGAGTGCTTGTGATGCTCTCTCACCAAAGGACACCTCTCTAATAAAGGACAGAATTTTTTGGTAGAAGGGGTGTCCTTATTAGACGGGGACTACTATGTCCATTTATGGCCTTTTTTTGAGTAATTTTGCTTGAATTCAAAACACTTAGGAGCTCGAAGTCTAACACCCAAACTTTTCTTGCTCAGGTTACCCTACCTCACTGTGTTTAGCAGCCATGTTCTGGAGCCAGGTGAGTCTGAGATCTGGCGAGTTCTGGTATCCCTTGGCAATCCTGTACATCAGATCCAGAAGCATCTCTGGATCTTCCTGGAACTCCTTCATCTTCACGGTGTCCGACAGGATCATGTGAAGGTTGAACACCAGGTCTTGAACCTATAGGTTGAGGAGTAACAACTACATGATACATGTAGTTCATACAGAGCTGCATTTTGTATTTATATGTGTTTAGCCAGAAATTTACTTCCAGCAATTTTCACAATTTTAACATCCATTTAGAATTTTTCGTTCAATACATAATATTGGCGTATTGACCACAGTTCATATACAGTTCTATGCAGTTCTTTTACAGCGCTTTCCATAGTCAAAGTGGGCTCAATGTCCTTTACCCCTGGAGACATGTACACCTCGCCAACTGCTCAACTCCTTAGCATTACACCTGCATATATCTTGTATAGGTTTCAAGATGCCATAGGTAATTTAAATGCAATTGCCATTTCTTTGCCCACCATGAGGTACTCATTTATGACTGTCAGAGTGGACAGAGTCAAAATCATTGTCACTCATAACCCACATGGGAATGGTTTTCATGAGCCAAGTTTTATGTGGGACTCGAACATTTGTGGTTGGCAGTCCGATACTCTATTCACTCAGCGCATCATGACTCAACCGATGGCAACGCAACACACGTACAATACTAGCTAATGTTCATACTTGCGTAATAACACAAAGTGACCCTGAGGTCAAGTACATCACTACAGAGCTTGCTATGCTTAAAGTTCAGTTACAAACTTTTCAAGATCATTAAGTGGCATGATATGGTGTTCTCTGTACCAGTGTCTCAGCTATCAAAGGTTAAGCTGGGTGACTGTTCGACTTACTTGGACTGGGAAAGTCGTCTCGTGAAGCTCCACGTCAGACTCTCCGTATGTGAGGATGGTTTTCAGTGACTTGCGCAAATGTTCCTCATTGAACTTCTGGTTCTGGCCTACCAGGGAACTGAGTGACATGGTCACCTGCATCTTCACTCGGGCAAAGTTCTGAAAACCACAAACACCTGTCAATTCCTGTTTACGAGTAACATACTAAAGCCAAATTTTAATATACATCAGGCCCCATCTAACTGAGACACCCATTCTGCTAAAAAGTTCTACCCTTATTAGGCAGGCCTCCTTTGCGACCGGGAGCATAGACTGCTTTCATGGTACTTGCTGCTAAAATTTGTGTCTGTTCCAGAGGGGTGTCCTCTCTAGGGAGTGTCCTTTACAAGAGGGAGCGCTGTACAATACAAAGAGATATAACTTCAAATTCAGGTCATATATAACCTGGAGAATTGTCTCAGACATATATTCAAAATATTGTCACACCAACCAGATTTAGAAATGAATCCAATATAATAACCTGTACACAGATGGAAGTGAACAAAGTCAATTATATTCAGACTTTCAATAGCAAAGCTTAAATTTGTTAGCATTAAACACAGTCATGCTCTTTAATCGTGCCGCATCAAAACATTCCAAACAATGTCTGCTTATTTTCCAGGATCTATAACTCTTGTGTTAATGCATATTATTATTATATAATGCTGGAATACTAGCACAGCCATAAAATTTCTGTCAGAGCTTGTATCTGGAAATAGTGTGCTGAGAGAACGTACATTGCCAATTTCGAAGTTCTGCCTCATAAGCAGGTACAGCGAGGCGCTGGCGTGGGAACGGATGTGTGCGATGGGCGAGCTGCAATGTCGCAGCAGTCGCAGGCACAGGTCTGCACACTGCTCGGTCTCCTCTTCAAATAGCAGCTCCGGAAACTTGGAGACCAGCTGGCGCTCTGTGGCAAAGATGTGCTGCAGGACCTGGGAGCTCTGGTTCAGGGCCAGGCTGTGTAACAGGATACGTAACACAAAGGCCAGGGTGGACTGGAGGGAGTCTGAGGACTGGACAACCTGTACGGAAATAGTCACAGGTTATGGTACCATAAATGTCAACATAATTTGGATTATCAGTCTCGAGGAAGATGTGCATAAAATTTGTTTATAGTAATGAGGAATTTATAGTTTATATCCAGCTGTTAAGTCCAACAATGGTTGGCAATGGGTATGGCATGTTCACTATTATTCTTTGTTGTTTAATGTTTCGGAATGAGTGATATATAATGGTTGCAGCCTTAACCTTCATAATTGCTATCAAAATAAACTACTACTACTACCACTACTACCACTACTACTACTACTACTACTCCTCTACTACTACTACTCCTACTACACCTGAACAATGACAAACATTTATAAGCTGTTCCACTTTCAAGACTCATTGTATTGTGCCCAACGTTTCCTGATTTGCAAATTTTGGAGGGGTATGAATCCAGGTTTTACCAATGTCTGGACATGCTACTGATGATGTCTTCCCACTGACTAACCTGGACCTGTATAATAAGCTCCAGTGTGTCCAGCACTATGAGCATTGCCTCGGCTGCCAGCTGACCCTCCATCGCCGCGTCAACCTCGCTACGGGATCGGAGTCTGAAAGTCATATCGCAGCTATCAGCACTGAATCACAGTGACCCCAATATGTCACCAATGTCCTTTACTGATAACAGTTGACACATAACGTGCCAGAAACCTGCATGCCACTGATTAGACACCATAGTGTAGAAGGCAAACTCTCAATACCCTATATGAACACATAACATCGATATGCAAAAGCCATCAGAAAATTCTGCAACATCCATTGACAATAGGAAATATTTACTGATAACATATCGCATTGGCGACATATGTTGATTTCATGTACTATTGTATTGTCTACATATATGCGATATCCAGTCTTTGTAAGTGCTATATATATTAAAAGACATGTCAAGTCCAGGATTGCTTCAAAGTCCCAAGTTGTCCCTGATACATGCTGTGTTCAAATGCTATCAGTGTGTGCATTGTGCGTCATGTCGTTGGAAGAGCTGGTTTCGGGTTAGCCCATCAAGTCCCCAAGGTGGTTATACCAAACAAGTTTCACCCTCCTACCGACAATCTTAGGGGTACCAGTAAGCATGCAAGCACTGTGTAATCTTAATGTACACTTACACTAGCATGCAGTACAACTACAAGTTTTAGTTTGCTCCTGAAAATTGTTATAAAACCCTGGGACATCAGAGAATCTAGGTCACATAACAAGGTGCAGTAATCTGGATATCTTGATCACAGGAAACTAAGCATTGTATCTCCTGTTACCATGGACTTACAATTACCATTATTAGTTATTTATTTGACTAATATTATATGAACTCACATATATAAGCAAAAGAGGGAAAAAAAAAAAACAAATACGTAAAAAACCCTTCTCTATAATTTGTATCTGATGATAGTTTCAAAGTTCTTAATATTGTGTGATTGACTGACTTGTAATCTAAATGTAGAGCGACTCTTAGGAATCTGGGACAGTGCTTTGTATGAAAAACATTAAAATCATCACAAAATGGAGATGCATAAACAAGATAAATTTAAGAATAATCACTGCATCATGCAAATTTAGTAGCATGCAATTTGGTTTTGACGCCACAGTGCTGAAATAAATCAACTCCAGGTGCTGAGTAGTTTACACAAGTGTCACAGAGAGAGAAAACATCAGCTGGTATCAGCTTACAACTGGATCTTGCCCCCCAAAAAAAGAATTTTTCAGAGAAAAAAAAAAGAAAGGAAGATGGTATGCAGGTTTAAAAATAAAGAACAAGTGAAAATGTTGTGTTCTAAATCATCAGTGCCAGTATATATACTCGAAAATCCATGAATAGTGCTGATGGAAAAAAGTGCAAAATCTATATAAGAATAAAGGCGGAGATCAAGATTCTGACAGAATGAACATTGTTTCAAGCATTTGTACTACGCAAGACCAATCATATTAAAATATTATGCATGAAAACCGGGTGCTGAAATTTTATAATCATATTACACATTCGTCTTAATCATAGGCAGATCAACTGGCCGTGTCCTGCAAGTCATGAAAATAAAATATATACAAGTAGCTGAAATGTAAAATTTTTGACCATGTTGACAGTGTCCCCCCGTTTTTCTACTTGCAATGAATACTGGTATATACTTGGATATACATTTATAAGCTAAGCACGCCGAGTTGGCTAGCCAGTTGAAGATGGCCCAAGCCTTGCCTAATTGTGGCTAACCAGTTGAAAATGGCTTGAGCCCTTGCTGTGTCTGGCCTAGCCAAATGCTTGCCATGCTAGTTGTAACACATTGGCCAGAGCAGTTTGAAATATGATCTTTTGTATGTGGAAATTACACATACGTACATGTACACAAGGATAAGCATGCTTTATAACAAGATGGGCTGATGCCTGATGATGTACATGTACTGTACAGTTGCAATACCATTAAATACATTTTATACTAAAGTAGCTTGAACAATTTCACGAGGTGCAATGTGCAAGTGCATTGTTGGATAAACATGATAATTAGTGATAAATTTAATCAGAGAGTGCTGAATTAATATTTTTGTGTCCGTAATGTACACTACAGCTGGTAATTTGATTTATATGCAAAAAAGACATACAAAAAAGATATTACATAGGCGCATGTATCATATTTGCATTTCCAACAACTTACTATTAATAAACATAAAAAGTTAATTTTACCTTTAACTAGTTAGTTATGGGCAGTATCGAATATATTAGTTAAATTTCACCTTTCACTCTTTCTATATTACATGTATTTATGTTTTGCACAGGAATATTTGAAGGAATCTGGTTCATTAGAAACATTAGAGAATGTTTTTTTGTATGATCGCTATAAACAAAGCTCAGTTAATCATTCTTTGTGATATAAGAATTATATTTAAAGGTTATTTTTCAACTCCAGTTCACAGTGAAATCTGAGATTTCATTCCGAGAATTGCATCACCAGCTGTCACAGGCAGCTTTGAAGTGATATATGTACACAATGGTCAGTTTGCGTGCCAGGGACGATTCTAACATCACAAGAAATCTAAGATCAGTCAAAGAGACGTGCTATGCAATCATCAAGTCTCTCTTCTCCTACGTATACACTGCAAATACACATACCCTCCCGGTTTGGCCCACTGGCGAACAGGCAAAACCTGAGACCTGGCATAATCACAGAGTGTGTAAGTCACAGTAATGAAACAGACACCATGGCCAAGAGAACTACCACTACTAGCAAGAAAATACCTTTGAAGTAACTGGTATAATCCAGTTATTTATACCACTGACAAAATGACTTTACTATTATAAAGGCACCAAAATGACACTCGAAAGGTCTGACGTGAGAAAAAGTTATGAAATAAGTGAGCCAATTTTAATCGGCTAAAGCACTTGCTAATCAATCAATCTTGTCCATGGGCAGTACTTGACTCTGTCATGGTATGTTTTCTACTGACCTATCAGTCTGGTCCACACTCTGTCGCCACTGGGTCTGGTCTTTCCGCCAGCGTAGCCGTGGACCGTCAGGACTTGGGGATGGTGGACGACGCTCTGAACATAGGAACAAAATCTTTTTAACACATACATGTACATGATATTGTACATTTTGCCCTAGAGCAATGTCAGAAACCAGAATGTCTATTTGCTCTGGATAGGAAAATTGCACTACAATTCTATTACTGGTCATTGCCAATGCTTGTTGTCTTTTTCTGAATGTGCGGTCATACTGCAGTAACAAATATATTTGCTGATTTTTTTATAAAGTGAAGTTGGCACATGCAGTTTAGTACGTTTTCTTATTTTATGAAAAGCATATTATTTCTATGTGATGACCTGCCTGTTTCACAAGAGCACTTCCATATTTAATGGCAATATTCCTTTGAAGAATGACAGTAAATGCAGCTTAATTCACCTCAGGCCTATTATTGTCACGTACATGCAACTTACAAGCCTGACTCGTAAGATCCACATTAAATCTTTCCAGTACCCCAGCTGACTGGTTTATCATGCAACCTTGGAATTATCACCCGGGGCTATTATAAGCTGGTCTTAATTGTGATGGTCTTATTGCTAAAGACTACACCAGTCTCCCTCTAACAAGGCCACCCTAATTACCAGGAAATTGTGGCCACATTAGAGAGATGATCTTTGGTCAAACAGAGAACTAAAATAGATTCTTACTAGCAACGGCAAAATTTCTTGGGCACATTAAGAGTGTGGCCTCTATACAGGTACTACAGAATCGCCACTTAGAGAGGGACCACCGTAGTTAACACAGAAAATGCACTTTTGATACTGCTAGAAAGTGGTCTTTATTCTGAGGTGGTGATAATTCTGAGGTGCCCACAAAGTCATGTGTCACTGTGTTACCTGTCAGAACATTCTGTGATATCCTCCGTCTCATCATCTCGTTGCGAGCACTGCCTCCCCCCAGTATCGCCTCCTCCAGCCGGCTCTTCATATCAACACTCTTCTTCAGGGTGGACACGGAATACTGGTCCAACACCTTCTTACCCTGTCAAGGCAAAAACAAGGTCGGATACACTTAATTAATAATACTTTCTGCTGAGAAATTTAGTGTATATATCTCAATACAGGCATTTACTGTACAATATTACGCTACATTACAAATGTGTAACCCTACTTAAAAGGACTACTCTATGACTTCAATTCGGTTTTCTTCGCTTCCCTGAGATCCTGATGTTGTTAGCTACTGTGTAGAGAGCTTATTCTTAATCACTATCTTCACTCTTGACAGTGATGTTGGGCAATGCTCAGCTCAAACTAAATTTTAGATTCGGTAGAAGGCCAGCTATCAAGGCCTGTGGGGTTGCTGCATAAGTAACATGGACCATGCAGTCATCATATAATGGCACTGTGCTTCTGAAGTGTGAGGTAAACATACGGACCTCACAAATGTATGCATGCCGACAGAGAAAGCCAAGATCACCTTGTACTCAAAGTTGGACACCGTGTACAGCAAGACTTCCAGCAGCTGGTCAAGCTTGGCTGACGGCAAGTCACCCAACCATGACCACAGAATCTGTGACTCGATGTTTTTCAGCACCCACAGCAGGCAGACTAGGAGGTTCCGGGTTGCTTCGTGGTTCAGAGGGATCTTACGCGACTGGAAAATAAAATTAATATGAAGTATAGGGGGTGGTTTCTTAAAATAATCCCAAGTGTAGTCTAGTGATCTTAAGCATGGAAAAGTCAATGGTTGCAAAGGAGATTGGTGAACTTGTCTGATTCAAGACATTTTTCTGCAAGCTGACCCCTAACAGTTGCGCTTTGCATTTTGCATTAAGTCAATAGCAACAGTTGCTATAAATTAACAACAGTTTATGCTGAGATAATGAGGATTCCAAAGTAACTGGCTCACTTTCTTAAAACCGTAACTGAGGTATACCATTAGGATGGTAAACAGAAGATCATTTTTACTGACACTACTGCCAGAAACTCAGGAAGTAATTTTAGCCTTATAACTACAGTACCGGTACTCTCCTTCATATATTACATGTACTTAGCACAAACTAAGAATGACTGAACCCAATTCTAAAGCCACAACAAGGAATCTATCTAAGACCTACCGTTGACATATCCATGGGTTCAACCGGAGCAGCATGGCCATACACACTGGATCCGCTGATGGCTCTGGCCACGCTGTCATCCAGACCTTGGTCAGCATCTGGATCATTGCCCCTGGCTGCCGCTTCCTCCAGCCGGGGATCATACAGCTGGGGCAGGGTGTCCAGAACGATGCCTATCAGCGGCAGATACAGGCTGGCCACCCGACTCCGGAGATCCTTGCTGCTGTAACGGGGGTCCGCGTCATGGGAGGCGATTATGTTACACAGGAGATTGATGGCTTTATGGTGCAGATGAGAATTTCTGGAATGGTTAGAAAATTCGGGAAATAAGAATGCGGGAACATTACTTTTATGCATAGTATGCAATGGTATGTTTCGAGGTCTATCTTTTAATGCAAGTGCTGCATTAACAGAAGACTCGTTTGTAGTTAGTTTGCATTTTTGGCTATTGGGATGAGCCTTCTTCCACTTTGGAAACCTAAAAGGGGGGGGATAAACTGAACACACGTTTGTCTGAGAATACTGGCGAAATAGCAAATCTTGGTCTCTGTGGCACTTAAAACATCGTTCGATACATTTACAATCATGATGTGTACTGATGCTGCTTCACCACTTGAGACATGATTTCTACTGTGTTCTTTAAACTGGCCAGTGCCGATATTTATAGCTATTCTACTTTCAAGAGGTCATGGGTCCGAGCCCCACCATACCCTAGGTTTGGGTAGTTCCTAGAGTCCCTGAGCAAAGATTCCTATCTGTAATGTGCTTCAGTTACCTCAGCTGTAAATGAGAGCCCGGAAACACACAATGAAAGCTATCATAAAATCTAGATTGATTGATTATCCATGGCACCTTAAGTGTATATCTGGGTGGCATGATCTGTTGAGGAGTTGAGCAGGTGTTGGTGTGTACAGGGGGCGATAATATGTAAAGTGCTTCGAGCTCATTCCAGGATAAAGCGCCATATAAGAAGTGCACTAATTATTACCGTATTATTACTCACTGTCTGTCAAACACCGTGGCCAGCTCGGACAACACCAATCCAACCAGGAAGTGCTGCATGCGGTACTCGTTGCTCAGTTCCGTGAAGATTCCCTTGTCCAGCAGGGTACAGGTTGACAACATTGAGGACTGGGAGGTGACACTGCCGATGCTGGGACACGGGCTCGGCGGGGAAGACGACACCGCAGGACTGAGTGGGGTGCCGAAAGGTAGGTTGAGGGTCACATAGTGCTCGTGGCTACACACGATACGCAGGAAGTCCTGTTTGAGCATGACGGCACTG
>JAAUYG010106755.1_pt1 | contig 13107 bp, 5 predicted proteins | sample 7278091 | NCBI WGS metagenome assembly JAAUYG01 (sample SAMN14350201, study PRJNA611818) | marine sediment metagenome | isolation source: surface marine sediment (0.6m) | place: French Polynesia: Moorea | collected 2018-08
CATAGAAGTTACGTAAAGGTATTTTTGACATTTTCCGTTTTTCAGTTGGTAAATACAGTCAAGGAGAACAAATACAAACACCAAACCTACTCCAAAGTCTTCACTGCCATATAATAATACGCTGCCATGGACTGGCACATATATATATATATATATTGTATAGGCCTACACATGTAGTTCTGGATAGAGATTGTGGATACGAAAATAGGCCCAACGCGAGAGAACCATCTATTTTCGAGTTCCGGGAAGTGTACTAGAAGTACTCTGAGCTGCTACATTGCCTGTATTACAACAATTAAGGTTGCAGGTGAGCCGTCAGTGGTTCCCCGTACGTGATTCATTCGACTACTAAATGCAACCTAAATACATAAATTGGCTATACCCATATCTTTGCGTATGGTAGGCAAAGCAATTAATAGTAACCATGAATAAAGAATATGTAAGAATATAAATAGATAAACAGGTGAATAAAATTTTCAAATATCATGTTAAGGAGTCTGCATGTCACACGTAGGCCTATATACTTTTCGAGAACGCACTGTTTTGAACATATATATATAACTATTTCCTCTTTTCTTAATATTTAATGTACTGATCCGGGGTACTAGCTAAGCAAGGTGGCAGCGAGCCAGCATTAGCATTTTTTGGCTCATCCGCCTCCACCCTTGCGAGCTATATCGATTTACATGAACGATGATCTTTCGAACAAAGGTCAATTACAGCACCAATTAAACTTGTTTTCACTCGGATGACTCATTTTTTGTCGGTAACTGGCCCAAACAGTTACCACGGAAACGAGAAATGGTGAGTTAGACAGCCGGCTAACACAGCTGGGGGGTGAGGGTAATTTGCCTGCTGGTGTCAGCGATTTCGGCTGGCAGGCATGGGTCACGGCTGGATTAGCGTATGACACACACGCATGCTCCGGTGGGGGTATCAACTTCTGGAACATAAATGGTCACGAATAATATCAGTTAAAAAGTGTAGCAAATGTCAAGGCGGTCCCAGGCTTAAATAATGTAGTCTTGAAAGACCACCACTAGCTACATGTACCACCTCCAAGTGAAACTTGAAGCTGTGGTCCCTCAAGGTTTCTGGTGACCGGTTAAATTGTATTGAACTGTATACAGTTTGTGTGCAGTGTGATCTTTCAATACAGCTGGTGTCTCCTGATAGTGGTCTCTCAAGACAGTTTTTCCTGTAGAATGAACAGAATACTCTGTCTTCTGGGGCGGTACCTCTACCAGTGTACATCTGTTCAGTCAACCTTAATTTGAGGGCGTAAATTTGCGTCCATGTCGCGTATATATCTTCAATATGTGATCGCAAACTTCCCATTAGTCACGATAGCGTGACTCTTTACAAGAGAACCCCCAATCGATCACGGAAAATGGCAGTGCGATGAAAAGTCTCCAAACAGCCGTTTTGTTTCACGACAATGCTGGTTATCGACATCGGCACCACAGCGTCTCGCTTATTTTATAGGCGAGTCCTAGAACTAGCTGAGGCTCTGATCGGTCGTTATTCGTTAGCAAGGCAGTAGCAATTTTTCATGAAACCAGTATACACAAATGCCCCTTAGTGAGTCGATTGGTTCAATATGTTATTGATGGCTTCGGCCCTCAAGCACCAGTGGGGGCTGCCGACCTAGCTATTCCGCTGGCGGTGTTGATGGCTTGACCCTAGATTACCTATAGGCTATATATGCTCTAACAATTCTTATGAACGCCCGTATAGGTAGAAAAAAACAACATCTATAGATGTTCTGTATAGGTAACAAAGAAATGATGGTCCAGTTAAAAGAAGAGCTGAACTGGACTGGCTGACCGAATGACTCAACGGAGGAAGGAAGAGAGGAAAGCAGAAGAAAAAGAAACTGAGGGGAAAAAAGAACAAAAATAGTGAAAATATCTGTAGATGGGAAACTCCTAGAACTATTACAAAAAGACATCACACAAAATCGCGTCCGCCACATATCTTTCAGCCTATAGGATATATTAATTGTTAGCTCTAATAATCATTTATTTTTTATTCACCGGCATGTTCTTTGAAATTCCTAGTGCAATTTGGGTAGTTATATATACATGCAAATGCAGATCTTTTGTTTTTGCTTTTCCTATTCTTTTTTTTTTTTTTTTCCTTTAATCCTTCTTTCCGGACACCGTTCCGTTAACACGGTATCTCAAGACTGGATATTCATAGAGTAACGAAACCTGGCAGTCCTGTAGATTTCCATGAGATCTCATCACCGAATATTTTTGGTGGTGATCTGCATTAAAATTAGGCTAACTAATTAGCCTAATTAATTAAAGGTCAGAATTGCTTTATCTGGCATATCGCTTGAGTGAAAGTTATTAAGCTCAATTTCGACCCCCTGGGGTAGAAAGAGGGTACATATGCAACTTCTGAAATTTTTTTCAAATTTCAGGTTTCATGTCTAAATATTGCAATTTTGAAAAACGGCCCGCATCTCGGAAACTGCCGCCCGTAGAGCGAAAATAAGCTTACTTTCGACCCCTTGGGATGGAAAGAAGGTTCATATGCAACTCTGGAACTTTTTTTCAAATTTCAGGTTGCATGCCTAAACATGGCAATTTTGAAAATCGGCCCGCATCTCGGAAACCGCTGTCTGCAGGGCGAAGATAAGCTCAATTTCGACCCTTTGAAGTAGAAAACGGTACTATGTAACTTCTGGAACTCTTTTCAATCACCAACATTCATACGCTAAATATTTCAATTTTGAGAATCAGACTGTATCTTGGAAATAGCCCTCAACGTTTGCCTCTGTGATTCCTTCACTCTTTTATACCAAAAACTGGAAAGCAGATCTTGGATTTTCCTGCACATTCTGTTTTCTAGTTCAGGTTATACACATACTTATATTCTAAAAATAAAACCTCAGTCAATGACTGGTCTACACCCCGACTTTTTCATGGCACCATGCTTATTTGACTACATGTTACACGGTTAAGGTGAAGTGCTATGTGACGTTTACCTGTCGTTGTTGTACGGTGACACAGATGCCGATCTACCTGACGACCTCCGTGCAGAGAGGCGCAATGCCATTCTCGTGGCCTCCCACAAAAGGTCAGGTAATGCACTTCCGGCCTCTGGATACGGTCCCCTTCCTCGACCCGTGTCTCCAACCGACGGGGATTGTATTGGCACCTGTCACTAGCAAAGAATGACAGGAAAGCGTGACTGGAAAATACACTCTCGGTCCCGTTGACCAAACTTCCTGCCCTGCCTGTGGCTCTTCCTGTGGAGAAAAAAAAACAGCAGCCTCTCATTCTGCCGTTCTGGACCACGTGTCGGAGACTTCAGAATGGCTGAATTCTGCGGAGGCTGTTTATTTCTTGCACCAAGCCACAGTCTAGTCGACTATGGTGATAAGCCATTCGAAAATAAAAAAAAATTACAATATACAATTTGGAATTTGAAAACAAACGTTCCAGAAGTTGCATATTGTAAATCAATTATCGAAAGGTTCCGAAAAATGTGGACAATCACAGTGTAGTTTATTCTGTACCACACAAAAATGTTTTCGGCATATTGCTTCGTACATGTAATACATGCAAGTCTATAGTATATCAACCTCGCTCAGGGGATCGTTGCGACAGGCGGTACATTTAGTCCAGACCATGATCTATTCAATATAGTCAAAATCAAAATTTTGTTCCAACTACATGCAAATTTCCAAAATAACTATGTACCTCACATCTCCCTTACCGCTCACCTGTCAATGAAATTCGGTTATAGTTTGAGCTGCATCCTTTAGGTGAAATGTGGCACCCCAAAAGTGTGTATCATTTTGCCCTGATGTCTACAGTCCTTATTTGGGCATGGCCAATACAGTGTTGTAGCCTATGCCGTTTAATCGCCGACCGGCTTAAACATCGACATATTCCATCATATTTTGAAAAGGTAACTGTGTTAACTTCAGATCAGGGCAGGAGGAATATGAATAATGGCAATGATCTTACATGTACTGACTGGGATGGCGTTCATGCGGTCTGGTCCCCATCATGACTTTGTAGTAGTATTCGATTATTAGAAATTCAATGGCGATAGGTTCGTGATTTTGCCCATTTAGGGGTTTTCGAGATATACATGTGTGTATATGTTGTATTGGATGGGCTTTGAACAACGTCACCACCTAAACTGACACAGTTTGATGGGTCTGATAGAATTTGGAAGAACAAATATGGGTGCACATGTAAAAGATATGCGGCAGGATATGGCAAAATGGTCAGAAAGGGATGGGGACGTTCTTGATCAATCTGTAGGCACAAATGGCTATGCATACATGGACGGCCGGTGAGTAGCTCCGAGTCCTTAGCGGATGGAGGGATCTGGAGAGAATGATTCGTGATCATACCAACTTTACCGCCGTGCAGCTATGGAGAACTGTACGATAGCCCGACACAGTTTTATCCGATTACAGAAGAGGGAAGAGTACATGTACATGTATGACGAAATACTTACCGCAATGCAGAGCCACTTGAGGAAGGCTTGGCCTTTTTGACAGATGTGCGGCGTTGCCAAGGCAATTTAACTGTTGCTGTCACTAAACGAGTTTGCACGTTTAGGAAACGTAAACATTTTACACGGTGATATTCTGCCAAAAGGACCCTTCTTGTGTGTAATATAGAGCAAAAACTACATTATGCAATATGCATTTAAAATTTGTGGTACGTAGGTACATGTATATAATAACAGAGTTTCATTTCATGCTCACTCATCACTTCATGCTCACTCATCACTAACACGGAGGGACTCTTGCATAAAGATATACAATAGAGATTTCACTGCGTGAATCACATCGAAGATGACAAAAAGATAGAAGCTTCAAAACATCAACATTTGGAACAAAAGTTGGGATCAACTAATGTTATTAGAAGGCTTTGCTCTGAATCTTATTAATGACAAATTACCTTATACCACCTGACCACCACTCCCCAAACCCTATTGTATGGTTAGCCAGGACCATTTATGCCAACGTCCCGGAATTCGATAAGTTGTCATCTTTTTACACTCATCCTGGTTTGGAAAGAAAAGCAAGCATACATGTGCCCCCCTGCCCGTTCCGATAGCAAACGTACAGGTCCATCCTTGAAGCTACATGTGCCTGTGTTTGTACATATTTTGGTGCTTTGTATCGACCTAAATCCTCACAGGCAGTGGCCTGATATGCACCATAATTGATCCTTGGCGTGTCGAGGTATAATATAGTCTCTGTCCGCAAAGAATGTTTGCACCCTATCAATAAAACATTTTGAATCTAGAAGAATGACAAAGGCATGTATAGGTAATGATGTGCGTGGTCAGCTATCGTCGCTGCGCCATGAAGCCCAGGGAGGGTTATCTAGCTTCCGGACGGAATCTTTTGTCTCCTTCCCTTCATGTCACACTGACAAGGACACAACACACGAAGCACCTGCCGCTCTGTTTAGATGATGCCACCAGTACCAGTGTTTTGTCTGAGTAACCGCGGACCAGTTGTTACACGTGGGCTATGTATTCTTCCATTTAACACAGTAAAAGTTAACTCCTCTGGTTTCGCACCAGATTAAATACCTAGTAATGTTTTCTGTGTTGTTTTCGTTCAAAAAATTAATTCCGACAGTGTAGTAGAATGAAAGATGTCAAGATGTCTAAATTTATGAAATCGCATCCAGCTGTCATGCACACGATATATTCCGAATAATTATTTTCCCCATGCTATCTGCGCGTTCGTTATTTTACTTTAAAATGCGAATAACTAGAAAACATTGCTCCACTTTCAGACCTCGACGGGATCTGTTCATTTCTTCAGACCTTTGTTTAGTAACAGTTAATTCATGCGTGTGTCCAGGGACTATAACATAGTGAAGGTACATGAACATGTATATGAAACTGAAGACTGTATGTAAGAGTATGGGGGTCGCAAAAAGTGCAATGCTTTGTTACAGATTTCACTGTACTTTTGCTCACAATACATTGACCAGATGTACAATTGAGTGTGAACCAGGATCAGAAGCAAATTCTGAGACAATGTTGTAGAAGGTCCCAAAAAGCCCATTACTAATGACACTTTCATGCGGTGTAAATAATTGTTATATGAAATCAGATATCACCACCAGTTCAAAGTTATATTTTAACCCGGAATGAATGTAGCAATATGAATACTGCATCCGCAGTGCAGTTCTTTCAAATGGCTGTTGCCCAGGGCTATTGTATGCTCTGGCGCTACGCTGGTTGGTGATCATCACCCCATGTAAGCTATTCCTAAGAAGGGGTTATTAATTTCCAATAGGCCTACTTCCCACCAGATATCCATTATGCGTCTGTTGCCTCCAACCCGATGGTAGTCGTACAGTCAATATTTGACTACACAATAGTACACATGTATACATGACTTGTAAGGATTTTTTATTGTCGGGTACAGTACAGGTATCCGGGATATGATATCCATTCCGCATTGCTGGGCAGGGCAGATATTTCGAAACGTGTAAATAACGACTGATGCGTGGTGTTAATCAGTGCTATACATGAACATATGGATTTGGAAATGTAGACTTGCCAGTAAAGAACACATGCATCGGAGTGTTTGCTATTGGGAAAGTCTTTTCAACGCAAGTGCCCCGTTATCCAATACCAACGTTAAGCGACCCCGCCCCCCCCCCCTCCCCCAGCTACCTATTAAACGGGCGTTCAAATACCTGCTTTTCAAATATCTGTATGATGCCATGATTGTAGTACTAGTATATGCATGTATAATTGAGGCGAGGTTTGGCGTGTGTTGTCACATATCGATAATATACGTACATACACAAACGTATGCACGCATGGAAGTACATATGTAGATTTAACTGGTGCATTTTGTAAAGTGAAAGCAGTAAAGCCAGAAATTACTCAGCTTTCCAGGTATCAGGTGTCACCATTTCGTTTTGCATCCGAGGGTGGCAACAATGTACTTCTTCATGAGATTTCTTACTATAATACGTAGTTGGCGGCCATTTCAAACTGGTTTATGCCAATCCACCACCCAGTATCTTTCCATGACGAATTCGCCATATGGTCGGTACGCAGGCTTAAACACATGGAAGGAAGTATAGATAAATGTACATTGTTTAGTTTCCTTGTCATGCTGTATAGCGCCGATTTAATAACCCAAACAAGAGTGGTTTTTATGTCTGGCTCCCGGGGTCTGGCTGCGTGTATATAAAATGCGGCATGGAGTCTTTCTGCAAATTCCTTCAGTGAGAGCGCCATGTCAGAAGCACCCAAGTGCCGGTCACTTAATTCAGCATCATGTGTCCATTTTCCGACATTTCAGCCAAGCGGAACGGCGGGGACGTCTCTTGGTTGCCGTGGCAACGGACGTGTCCGCCTAGTCTGGCACGAGGGGTATGGCCGTTTGGTGACGCGCCCGCCGCCCTACAGTTTGCTGCCAGACATGAATGCGCTCAGCCGAGATACGGCTCCCCGACCACCCCCAGGTAAATCAGTAAACATTTCTTTTTGTGCTTGGTAGCCTTTCTCTTTCTTTCGATTTCTTTCTTTCCTTCTCTTTTGGTAGCCTTTCTCTTTCTTTCGATTTCTTTCTTTCCTTCTCTTTCTCTTCTTCTGGCGTTTGAATTAGAATATTTGTATCCTACATGTACATTATAGGCAGAATATTCGGTGTCACTACAAATCAGGAGAAGCCGACAGTTTTAGAAAAAAAATATATATATATGTATGAATTTTTTGTACATATGGACCGAATATTAATGTAATACGCATTTGTCCAAACAGGGTGGTGAAGACTGGGACTTCAACTTGGAGGCTTTGCCTGTGTGTGTATTCGACGAAATGACGAAACGAAATCGATAAGCGATAATGATACGGGATTCGGTAATAGGCCCTTCTACAGCTATTTATATTTCCCAAAGTGTGCAGCGTTAGGGCCATTGAAAGGCCCCAGGCTAGCTTATGTGTATCCGGCTATATCCGTTTAATTTAATACTGGACTAAATATAAGGAATATTGTAATTAATGCATTACTCTGCATTAAATTCGAATCAAGTCGTTATATAGGATATTTAACTCCCAAGTTCCCAATTCCGGTATCTCACTGCATGTATTAACAAGAACACACACACACTTTAACCAGAGATTGGATTTATAGCTACTCGGCAAAAAAAAAAAAAAAAAAAAAATTCAAAACTGAATAGTGAAATACATAAGGGGGAAAGGGAGGGCACATATATGATACTGCGTACTTTGTGAAATATGTTTGTAGAGGGGAATCTGGTCCGAATCCTATATCGGTCAGCGATTTCGTTTCCCCATTTCGTTTCGTCATGTCGTTTCGTCATTTTGTTGAATACACAAAGCCAACTTGAGAAAGTGCGGCCCTTCAGTTTGTTTCTCCAAATATAGTCTCTTGCGGGGGTCAGTACTGTGTACTCGAGTGGTCGTAGCAAAGAGATAATAGTCTACAAAGATTAGCCGTCGAGGGGCACACGGAATACATACTTGTATCTCAAGTGTCACCAATCGGTGACCTATTAGAAAGTAGGGTGCCTCGCTGTATCTTATCCGCTGGAGTTTTCCATTAGGAGCGTTAACGTCTTACGGAAATTTACACCATGTACAACATTACAATTAACTGGTTTGAAATGTCCACTAAATGTCCACTGTAAAGTGTAAACGCTTGAATATGTACATTTAATGCACACCATGTAAATGAAAACGGCAAAACCTAAGCATCTTTTAGCTCGACATACCGGATCCTAACACTTCGATACCGTGACGTGCTCCTGATGCATTCTGTTGCCATATCTCGTGGAAGTTTGGCATAATTAATATATGATATGTAATATTATAGACCTGTAGCTGAATACTTTCCTTATACTACCATTAGGGGTCAGCTTAAGTGCACGGACCTGATTTTATTTAGATGACAGGAGAGTATGACGAAATATTTACTTTAAAAAGAACCACGAAGGAAGGCGTAGTCATTGTGTTCATGTGTTGCGGCAGCTTTGCAGCGTTGCCAAAGCTCTTGGTGCATTTATACATGCTACATATATAGCTAAGCGCGTTCTTACATACACAATCTGACTGTTTCGACGAGGGTAATTCATTGTCAAACTGGTTCTCCCCGAGGCCTTTCGTTCGTAATAAAAGGCTTAAACCTGCACAGTATGTGTCTAAAATGTACATGTTAGCAGGAGGTTTATAGTTACTGTACAGTAATATGGTTTGCGAACTTTCGTTCAAGATTGTATGGCCTCATCGCTGGTGCGGAGGGACTCAAAAGCTCGGCCCTCCTGTGCCAGTGATTCGTCCATACTTCAATACATGTACATTTCACTAATTTATTCAATAGTCCTTATCTTTTTACATATATACTAGGCTGTATCGAATTACATGTTTAAATATAGCTAAATATATATACTCGCCTATATGCCGAGCGTCTATACTGGCAGATGGTGAACGTGAAACTCGCGGGGATTCTAGATTCAAAACAAATAATAAATATAATATGTTAAGGAAACACATAGTTTAGGGTTAAACCATACATTTTGCTCAATCATACGCTACTAAGTAAATTATGTATTTGACGAGATAACCAAACATCCGCTTAACAGCATTTACATTGTAGAAGAGGCACAGGACAGTGACTGCAGTCGTCTTATGGAAAGTTGCGGCCGATAAAAACAGCAATCTTTTAATGTTCATATGTAATCGTTTCCTTTTCGTTCCAGATCTCATAAGAAATATCGTGGAAGACACTGCAGAACGATGTAACGAGAAAGAGGAGTTGGCCGACTGTGACAAAAGGTAATCGATCTGCAATTCTGCATAGCCAAAATAAGCATAGCCAACTGGCTGGATTTCCCGAAAACAACGAAGTATACGCTTTGTTTTAAGTGACAAATCTAAAGCAATGTGATTGACTGAGAACCTGACTAAAGTAAAAAATTTGACGTAAGTATTTTTGAGAACTCCAGCCTAAATATGCACACATCGTCCCTTTCACATGCCAGTTACTAAACGGTTTGAAGGAAAATGTCACCAATGTAACACAGATTGCGACATTAAAGGGCATATATCATACATTTTCACATTTAAGAGAAAACCAAATATTCTTTTTAAGCATAGAAACATGGCCAAAATGAGACCTTGATCATTAAAATTGACCGTGGATATCCTGAGATATTTCAAGTTAAAGTATGGATTGGGAGGGGGTGGGCCCTGTGCGTCTGCCATTGCGGTTGCGTGGCGCCTGGCCGATGGTGTACATCTTGTAGTGTAACATACATATATATATGTATAAACACACTATGAATGTGTATGTATCTCTGCGTTAAACGCATTTAATATGCAAATTATGCATATGCATTGCCTATACATGTGGCTCTGTACCTGTTTGAACAGTGTTTGTGTGTAAAGTCAACTGCATGCGTTAGGAAAGCAACCCAATTTGCCCCTTTAAGATTTCCAACGCATCGGTATGGCTCCATTGTCCAGGTACATATAGTCCAGAAATCAATTTAGCACTGGAAACATATACAGGCTGGTTGCCTTAATACAGCAATTAAAGAACTGTACAGGCTTGCCTAGCTTATTATGTATCGTATATGCATATGTACTGCCTGAAGTGAAAAGAGGAAATTACCCAGATTATGTATATAGTGTGTACATGTATATCCTCAGAGCGTGGTTGCTGAAAGTTGAACTTGTGTTTCCAGGCCGGAGAAGGAGGCGGTTTATGAACCGCTGTGTGACATCAAAGATGGGGACACCACGGTCACACCGGACAGCAGACGGCGACAGAGACAACGCCGAGTCAAACGAGGTGAGACATAAAGGAATATAGGATCAAACTGGTATCGATAGATATCAAACTGGTATACAGTAGAGACCAAACTGGTATGCAGTAGGGCTCAAACTGGTATACAGTAGTAGGGCTCAAACTGGTATAAAGTAGAGATCAAACTGGTATACAGTAGGGATCAAACTGGGGCTGGATGGAAGTGAGGGACAGATCGAGAAGTGCGCGACAGAAAAATGAAATCACACATTGTTCTTTGCACAAGTGGCCAAGCAGCGGTCTGGGCTACGGAGTGAGGATCCGAGCTCGTGCGCAGCTCAACTGAAATTGGGGATGGGGTGGGGGTGGTGACGGAGGAGTTTGGGGGTGGGGGTGGGGTGAAGGTCAAAATACATGTAGGGGAAGTGGTGGGAGGCTCTGGGCGGTGACAGACAAACTGGGTGGTTGGAAAGGGTGTGGTGGGTCTGAGGGACAGAACAGCACGCTCAAACTGAGGGGACTCAAAGAGGGGTAAAGGGCCTGAGTTCTCGAAAATGCTTCAGTCTAAGTTTTGATTTAAGTCAACTTCTTAGCCAATCACACCGCTCATATTGCTGACTAGAGTCCAAACTTAGGCCTGAGTGTTTTCCCACAACTCAAGGCCTAGGGCTCAAATTGTTAAGATGCACGTAGTGGGCGGACAAACTGAAATAGTTTCAAACTACATGGGTGATGGGGAACGCAGAGTAGGGTTCAAGCATGAAGAAAGACGACAGGTACTAAGAAGAGATGAACTATAAGGGGCTGACGGAAATGCTAGTAGCATGTATAGTAGTGAGCGCGAACTGAAAACTGATCAGATGACACATACAGCTCTGGCCGGGAAACGCAGGTGGCCAACAATTCATGACAGCATGTGGGGTTTACCAATAAGGTACGCCAATGGGTAATAGCTTAAAAACTAAAGAGCAACGATTTTGGATAAGTGATGCAATGGGAAGTCGACAGTGAGACACCAGTGATTGCAGTAGTGGAACACGAGAAAGACCGCTGGGGACAGTGGAAAACCCCGCCTTCCCACACACGCCCTAATATGACATCAAGACTATCATAGTAATACACCAGGGGTAAAGTGTGTCGGCGAAAGATGCCTTCCCATTTGATATCTAACTAATCTGGACTTTGACCTGCCAAGGTCACCCTAGGTCAAATCTGATTGTGCTGTTGGAAGGTCACTCAAAGTGATGGTGTCATTGGACTCCCCGATATATGATTCCCTATTGATGGGTAATAGTAGCACAGGGCCTAACTTGGTTCCTTTACGAGATATAAGGCTTCGAAATCTGGGTTAACCTTGAGTTTGACCTTTCAAGGTCACTCAAGGTGAAATGTGAAGGCGCCATTGGACTCGCCATATATGGTTTCCTATTAATGTTTAATAGTTATACAGGGCTTAACTAGGCTCATTTACGAGATATAAGGCATTAGAATCAGATTGACCATGGATTGGACCTTTCAAGGTCACTCAAGGTTAGATATATGGTGCCACCGGACTCCCCATATATGTTTTTCTATGATGGTTAATAGTAACATATGGCCTAACTCAGCGGCTTTACGGGACATAAGACTTTGAAATCTGAATGACCTTGACTTTGACCTTTCAATGTCATTCAAGGTCAAATGTGATGGTGTCATTGGACTCCCCATATATGGTTTCCTGTTAATGTTTAATATGTAGTAACATAGGGCCTAACTAGGCTCCTTTACGACATATAAGGCTTCCAAATCTGTGTGACCTTGACTTTGACCTTTTAAGGTCACTCAAGGTCCAATCCAATGAGGCCGTTGGACTCCCCATATATGATTTCCTATTAGTGTCTTATAGTAACCACATGCCAATCTCTGCCATTTAGGAGTTATGGCCACTCGAAATTTTTTTCTCCTGTTTCTCTTTATCATTAGGCCCAAATTATGGACCCCCCCACAACCACCCTTACCCCGGGGCGAGTTTTCTCCGGATCTAATCAGTTCATCTCTGGGTCAGAGTGCTTCCACCAAAAATGAAGTTGATTGGTTAAAGATAAGATAAAACTTTATTTAACGTCGGTACAACAAAAACAGATAACATTAGCACAATAGTGCTATTTACCGACATGACATTATGGTAATGGACATGAAATGAGTGAAATGAGCTATATACAAGCGTATGATGAAAAGGCGACATTTTGATCCCAGCGTCCATAATTCCTGTACATAAAACATGACTAGACCTTGCAGCTCTCCCTATAAACTAGCTATTATAACGCATTCACGGTACATAA
>JAAUYG010292641.1_pt1 | contig 13107 bp, 4 predicted proteins | sample 7278091 | NCBI WGS metagenome assembly JAAUYG01 (sample SAMN14350201, study PRJNA611818) | marine sediment metagenome | isolation source: surface marine sediment (0.6m) | place: French Polynesia: Moorea | collected 2018-08
CTGTATTTGAGGCCGCACCTGTATTAGAAGCCGCACTATGGGTTCAGGCAAATTGCCTTTCTCTCTTACAAGTCACTTAAAACCTATTAAACACTGTAATTAAAGCCGCAACCCCTCCCTGGCATAATCAAGCAGTGTCATTATAACACCAGCAAAGGTGTGAAGACAGTTAGCAATCCCAACTTTCAGCATGTGGCTGTCTGGCGTGATCCAGTCCCAGGGAAAGGATTAGCCAAATACATTATTACCTGTCATCTTCATTGCCCCACTATATACATACAGTTAGCATAGAAAAAGCCTGGCTGCAACCATTGTTAATTTGTCTGATTGTGTTGACCAAACAGGGTGTTTTCTGTTGAAACCAGTCTTTTTATAGCTTCAAATAAAATGGTGGCCGCATTGTCAATAAAGCAAAAACTACTGGACTACTACTGGACTTTATTGTATTATAAGCCGCACCTACACTTTTTCCCATAGTCGCTGTTTTTGGAACTAACATTCTGCATGTTCTGTAATAAAAGCCGCGGCCTCAAATACAGGATTTACGGTAAAACTTTGGGAACAAATCAACTGGTCTTATACTCAAGGTTACTCCTAAAATAAAGGGCTTTTAAATAGAGGGACCACTGAAAACATGTGTCCATTGTTTGCCTCCCAGAGACCGGAGGAATCAGTATAACTCCCCGACCGTCTGCCCCTGATGCCGAGATCAAGCCAGGAATGCCTATGAGACCTTTCTATGGGATAGAACCTATACTGTGTGATCAGAAGGTATCACCATGGTTACTTTACAGTGGTCCCTCTCTGATTAGTCACTCCATACAGGGGGGCACCCTCTCTAATGTGGCCACAAATCTTTGCCCCCTACTACTATGATTGGTTTTAAATCTCCCACCTCTCTATAGTGGCCATAGTTTCTTGGCAAATAGGTCAGCCATATCATAGCGAGGGACCACTGTATATCGCATAGTTACCCTGTAGTGGCAGCCATGAGAGACCACCTGTCTTGAAGGACCACCAGTTTTTGCCAGAAGCTCCTGCATTTCATTGAAAATAAACCTGTGAGCAAAGACCACCTGTCTTGAGAGACCATATTTTTATGGCTAATGGGCAGTCTTTCAAGACAGGATCTGCATGTACTGTACCCGGCTGTATTCTGAAAAGGTTCATTCACAGATCTAATTCTATATACCATGTATACAGTGGACCCCAATGTTGCAGCCACCTTGGAATTCTGGGATAGCCTTAAATCTGAAAGAAATCTTCCTCATTCGTTTGGAGTGTAAATTTTGGTTGTACTATAAATAGTCTCAATTCCTAATTGTGAGTTTTCAAACGTATGTTAATGAGTAACATGATGTCATAATAATTGCAATATATCACATAGTACAACAAATCCTAAGAACTGCTAGAAATGGAAAGGTAAAATAACAGAAATTGTTGGAGTAATTGTAATATGTGGCAAAATATGCTAATGAATAAACATGGTAATAATGGTATAATAATTGCAATCACATGGCAAAAATATGCTGCTCACATGGTAATGCAAAATGTTACATCAGCATCAAACTTGAAGGTACCTTGCCGTATGTTCCAGGGTCAGGTTGTTGAGGGCAACGATGCGAGAGGCGCCCTCTGTATCCAGAAACCATGGCCGGGAATGTTCAGGACTGTGTTTGGTGATCATCAGCGTTATCTGGATACATATTATAGACCATTTCCCGGTAATGAAGGACTTGTGTCGTGAAGGGTTAATAAAATATTTCAGTAGCTGTTAGGCCAATTGTAGCAATAGTAACAGTGGCTAACATGCCTACAATGTTTACAATGTACAGTGGTCTCACTCTATGGAGCCCAAAATCTCTAATGTAGCCCAAACATCTATTGTCGCTACTACATGTAACATGAATGTAGCATTTACTTCTCCATCACATCTGTGGCATGTAACCACAATTTCTTGGTAAATAGAGTGGCCTTGCTCATGTTGCTAGGAGAGGACAACTGTAGCATGAATCGTATTGCACCAGTCTGGACATAAAATGTCTTTAGTTACAGCTTGACAACACTGTCATGGCCAGTGATGTTAACCTTTTGCTGTGGTTATAAGTTAGCTAGGTTAGGTGACCTTCTAACAGTGCCTCAGTACTATCTCAGCACTTCCAAACTGGGTTACCTGGTCGCTGCATAAACATGTTCACAGAAATTTTAAATATGTTTTAGGTTAAAGTAAATGTGGATTTGAAAAGAGAAGGGAAAATTCTTTGGTCCCAGGTTTCTGGTTTTATATCATAGAAAAGTTAGGTTAATACTCTTACATAAACTAAATCAGAAAGATTGTACATGTAGAGAAATGCAGAATTGATCTAATGAAGACTACAATTTATAGAAAAAAGTACCATCATTGGTCTGTAATTTTAGCTTATAGCTGCACCTCTTCAACTTGTACCTGACCGCGGCCAGGTAGTGTAGTGGTTGAGCATTCGCCTGGCATGCAGGAAGTTGGTGGTTCCATCCTTGGCCGAGTCAAACAAAAGACGTTAAAATTTGAGGTTCTGCTGCTCTGCTTAGCGCTTACCATAAGTGAGTTAGAGACCGACTGGCCAGCTCGGAGTGAGGATAATGGTCTGGGTTGGGACATCACTGCCAACCCGTGGCATGTTGTTTCAGTGGGCTAGCACTATAAAGACTCGCCACAGATCGGACTAACATAAGACGGGTCCAGTACATACACACCACATACGAACACGACCTTGTTCAGAGACCAAGCGAATGAGCTTGGTAAATATTGTTCCAGTTGCGATAAGACTGCAAAATTGTACACTGATCACTCACTCTCATGTACCTGTAGAATAAAAACTAGAAACAGCCAATTTCCTTGTTTTGCAGGTTTTTATTTCTCCGGAGATGGAGCCCATCGCCATGCCGACGGTTACTATCAGATCACGGGTAGAATGGATGATGTCATCAATGTTAGCGGTCACCGACTGGGGACCGCCGAGATAGAGGATGCCATGGTAGGGGAAAAACGACACCAGAGATTTTATTATAATTTAACAATGATTGTTTTCCTGTTAGGCTATGAAATTAATGAGGTAAAGAGCTCCACTGTATAATAAATGAGGAGAAAAACTTGAATGCAGGAAATCTGTCTTGAGAGACCACCTGCCATGAGAGACCTACATTTCGTCAGTGAACCTGTCATCAAAGACCACCTGTTTTGAGAGACCATATTTTTATGGTCAGTGGGGTGGTCTTTCAAGACCGGTTCTATCATGAAATACCACCCCATTGAGCATTAACATATGGTCTTTCAAAACAGATGGTCATTGCAGACAGGTAGATATGTACTGAAATGTCAAGGGGTGGGGTGAGGGTCTTCTGCCAGAAATACATGCATTTCAAAATAGTTGGTCTCTTATGGCAGTGGTCTCTCAAGACAGGTTCACTGCATTAAAATGATTATATGGAAAACACCGTCATTTTCCTGTTATATATAGCACTTGTATAATAATTAAATGTAAATGTGCTGAATATATCTTAATTTTGGTTAGAACGAAAAAAATCGTTCCATTTTCGAAAAAGAAAGGATTTCACACCAGAAGTCACTGTATTTGTTTTTCTCCAGGATGAGCACCCCCTGGTGGCAGAAAGTGCAGTGATTGGATACCCTCATGAGATCAAAGGAGAAGGTGAGACTGTTCATGGAATAGTGTTGATAGTGTACTGAGTATGAGAACATGGATTTGTGAAGTTGAGCTTGTCGCATGGACAAGTTCAGCTAGGGTAAAGAACAGAAAATAGAATACATCCATTGTACAACATGCAAACAGACCAAGTTACAACGTACTGGAAGGAAAACATCCTGGGGTCACTTTCTTTAAGCCACTAGTGATGGAAAAGATAATGGTTGCCTTGACAGCTAATTAATGAACTTAAATGTGTTCTAGACTTAAAATTTGTTTCGTTCTGGATTATCATAATATACATGTACATTCCAGGGGTCTATGCCTATATAATCCTGAAGGAAGGTGTGAAGGAGGCAGAAGATGACATCATCAAGGAGCTTAAGGATCGGGTCAGACAGGCCATTGCTGCATATGCTGTGCCGGACAAAATCCAGGTTCGCTGGATCCAGAATAACTGTTTGGGATCACTCTGCAATAATTAAAAAAATTCATGAAACTGTATTGAAGAGATCATTATGGTATTTAAATGACAGTTTTCATTTTAATTTAAAAGAAAAAGAATCTCATACATATTCAATGTACAAAAGAGTTAAAGAGAGTTAAAAGTCAAAGAGAGTTAATCCAATGAACATAGATATTGGGGGGGGGGGGGTATTCCTGCGGTTAAAATTCTGTGGAATTGAACCTTTATTTCAACTTAAAGCTCCGAATAGAAATTTGTTTTGGAGATGCAGGGGTTAAAACTAAATTTTCATACCAAGTGAGCAGGGGCAACCAGTAGAAGGATATTACACACCCAAGAATATCACAAAGTTGCTTGTACACTTTTACTGAGTGCCTAAATACAATAATAGTCAATGTGTATCATTTAGGAAATTTTAGTGTTTATAATTGAGATAAGTTCTGCCAAGCATCAGCTAAAATACACTCGCCTGATAGCATTAATGGTTTGCCAAAGTAATCCTTTACAGCCGTATTGACCGACTGTTTGTTCTGACCTGTGTAAATGATGTCCTTTACCCCCAGATAACCAGTGGCTTGCCAAAGACACGCTCAGGGAAAATTATGCGTCGTATTCTTCGAGGCGTTGCCGCTAACAAACCGCTGGCGGACCTTGGCGATACCTCGACCCTGGCGGATCCGTCAGTAGTTACCGATATCATACGAAACCACGAGAGACTCAAATAGGAAATAATAAAGCAGTAATATTTTGCCAAAGACCAGTAGCTTCATATACATGTGACTGTGTTTCTGTAAAACAGTTTAATTGTGCCAGTGTAATTGTACCAGTGTTGCTAGTCCTTAACTGCATACACTGCAAGGAAAGTTCAGTTGGAGAACATCGTTTTTTTTTCCCCAATATCGACCATTCAAGACTTTCTCCAGGCACTGTACGTGTAATGGAATGAGTACGGTATGGGTGTTTGTGTAGTGTTTGTTCTGAGAGTAGTGATTATACTAGTCTTGTTGGCACTATAGGTATAGCACTATAGGCACTATACCTGTACAACCTAGAATTCCTTGCTGGTTCAGAGTTACAATGTCGTCCTTGCCACATTCCAGCAAATACCGTCTTTATTCAATTAGCGGCTCGGGGCTATTATTAGAGTGCTCTGTGTGCCTCTTCATGGGATGTGACCGTATTAGATAAAATATGAAATCCCCTCTATAGGAACTAAGATTGGTAGCAGGTGTCTGAGCAATAACTGGCGGGTAATCTGCTCTATGTGCCCCATCATAGAGTGTATTTCTGTTGTCCAAACACTTACACACTTACTCTGGCATTTTACAGTTTTCTGACGACTATTTCAAACCTGCTTTGTTCACTTTAAGCTGCTTATACAAGCCCCTAGGCTATTATTGTAATATGGGCCATTAATTGAATAAAGACGACCGCTTGTCATAAGCTCTACTTAATATCCAACTTAACTTAAGCAACCAGTATTAAAGTTGAGTTGTAGTGGTAAGAGTAAAAATGGCTACTTAGTCTGTGAATGTTTTGTGATATTTTCACTTGCTTAATATTTTACTTTAGCCCTTAAGTTTTTATTTTCCAAGGAATGGACTGAAAGCATAGCTTATATTGCGTTGTTATTGTGGAGTATCATTTCATACAACAGCTAACATGTGTGGGGCGGGTTTGTTAAAAGACATACACTTCTTTCTTGTAACTTCCACCTGTTTACTGTTGTGTGTCTGCTTTCTAAGACAAAAACACTCTTGCCTGTGTGTTTAGTGTTTTTTCATTGATGGTTAGTTGGTAGAATGCAGTTGACTGTAGCGGATTTTAGATAAAGCACCTGTAATATTTGTCAGGATAGTTGAAAATAGCAAACCTGTTTGAATCATGTATCTACTTAATATAGAGAGTTCTGTACATATTGGTGGTTTGCTCTTTAGCACAAAGTGACTGAGGCTTTCATTGTACCTCAAGCAGCCTTTGTCAACTCAGGGGTTGGTTTAACCTTAAAAAAAAAACATTTTGTTTCATACAGTGGGGAGATTTAGGATAATCTAAGAGCTGGTGTTCGTATGGACAGATGGTATTATAGTAGATTGTTTTTCAAGAACCTTACATTTAATATTAACTGTATTGATGTGAGTATAAATTGTAACTACATGTATTTTGACATCATATAATACTCCTTATGCTGGTAAGGTTTACCAGCCCTTACAATATGATATAGGTACATGTACTGGTACTTACCACATCGAAATATATGGCATAACGAGTGCTACTTTGGTTGTATATTTGTATAAACTTTTATTTTATTAAGTTTGAGCAATTTCTACATAGTCATGGATAGATTATGGCATTTCATTGTGATTTTGTGTATAAACAGAAAACTAAGTCTGGTAGACTTCATAGTTGAGTAGCTTTTACATTATATATATTAGTATATTCATATTGAAAGTATTGAAAATACATGACTGTGTAGTCTACACTTGTTTGCGTGATCCAAACACCGACGTGACTTTGTATTTATTGGCTATGCGATATGTTACATCAAATTTATCAGTCTCCGGCTGAGTGAAGGCTTAACGAATCTGAACGCACAGCTGAGCATGAACAAATTTCAGATCAAATTATGTTTTGCAAGTATATTCTTTAAAACACTATTATGGCGTTGCATGTTGTCACTTTTATTCTGCAAGTTGCCCAACTGGATGATGATATTATAATATTAATAATAGACTTTATACATCTTTTGTGTACACTTATGGTTTAACTGTATCGTATACATTTTGTGTTGCTATGGCAACGTCGATGTAGGGATGCCATTGTTATAACCACACCTCAATGTTTCTGTATTTTGGTGGCTGGCTTTGGAAATCAAATTCTATATTGGTGTATCATGGTATATACTGACATAATATTATTGTTAATATTTATATCACTACTTAATTTATCATATTAAGGAAGTGTGATTGTCAGTGTGATTGGGACAAGGTGCTTCATTATCTGACCTTCATCGGGATCAGCGGTCAGAAAACCTTAAAATCTGGAACTGATTTTTAGGATGGAAAAGACTGGTTGCCAAAGTGTGTGGACTGAAGTTTGTTTCTTGATTCAAGAATATTCTAGATTCGGTCCCAGATGTGCTTTTTGATATACAGTAGTCCCCCTCTAATAAGGACAACCCTTCTGCTAAACAAATCTGCCCTTATTAGAGAGGTGTCTTGTTGCTAAGAATTCACATGTCCTTTCTAGAGGGGTGTCCTCTCTAGAGAGTGTGCGCCTTACGAGAAGACCACTGTAGTGACAGTTTTGCGAAAATGATGAGCCTATCCAGAATGATTAGAAAACTTATTGTGCTGCATGCGTTGATAGAAATACTTAACTTTAAGTTTTGAAAGTTAATAATCCAAGAAATGTGATTGGTTAAAAATTGGATTCGACTTAATAAGTGAATAATGTAAGCAATATTATTGGTTAAGAATTGGCTTCGACTTAATAAGTGAATAATATAAGCAATATTATTGGTTAAGAATTGGCTTTGACTTAAGTTAATAATCGAAGCAATGTCATTGGTTAAGAATTGTACTGGACTGAAGTCAGAACTTAGGGACTTAAGTATTTTCGAGGTCCTACAGGGCTTCAGCATTTCAGACTGTAGGTATCTGTGTGCAATATACTTGTCATTGATTTTCAACATGATTGTTTTTTTTTTGCTTTCATTGTTTTTACTGCTTATTTTAGCACTTTGTGATAGAAACACATTATACTGTTTGCCTGCATTATTCTATCTAGCCAGCCCGGATAGCTTGCCACGGGCTTTGGTCTCTTCCCTCTGTTATAACCCTCTGTGAACAGAGAACAACTGTATAGTATAACTCTGATTGGTGAAAATGTAACCAGCTAACAGGTGACTGATATGACATACAAACGATGAAGCCTGCATATAACAGTTATGCAGTGAATTAGCAAATGTGGTCCTTATATATAGTTCGCCTTTATACAGTGGTCCCTCTATTTTACAGCCATTTATTTTAAGACCACATTAATTATAAGACCGCTAAATTTGGCCCCAAATTGAGGTTGTGTATACTATTGAAATTTTAAGACCACCTAGATTATAAGACCATATTTACAAGTCCCATGGGTGGTCTTAAAATAGAGGGATCACTGTATTCAGGTTCAATAAGATGGAACGTATAAGACTGAAAAAGGGTGAACAGTTTGGTAAATGAACAGTCATGCAATGTCAACCAATATTTAGATATACCAGCATCATATGTATGGTAATGAATGCATTGTCCCTCTATTTTAAGACCACCCATGGGCACTTGAAAATGTGGAGGGTGGGCTTATAAAGAGGTTCAACAGTATACACAATATGTATTGTGGGACCAAATCAAGTCGTCTTGTTATCAAGGTGGTCTTAATGTGTTGTAGAGAGATTAAGTTTTGATTCCTAATAGGGAATCCATTAATAGCTTCTATGCAGAAAGTAGTTGTTAATAGGCTATAGACTGGCCAGATATGTGTAATAATTGGCGTTCAAATGAATAAACTACAGGGTCGTTTTTTCGCTTATGCTGTAGACAATCATTAGAATATATGTAGTGGTCCCTCTATTTTAAGACCACCCATATGACATTGAAAATTTAATATTATGTGGCAGGTGATCTTAATGTAAAGGGTCAGTAGTATACTGAACCCTATTTTGAGATCAAAGTATGTGGTTTTGCCATCGAAATGGTCTTAAAATAAAGGGTTATGAATGTGAAATCCAGGGACGTCCCTAAACTGTATACATGTAGATTATCCCATTGATGTTCTGTATTCTGCAAGCTGTATAGAAATTTTTATGTTATATTTATTCCAGTTAAAATTGTTTTTAAGTTACTTGACGTTAAGAACAGTATAATCATTATAATATCATAACTTGTTTATCTTATTTTGCTCTGGGTATCGTTTGATACTTTTGGAAGAATCGTCTTTGTTTGACATCGCCTCCTTTGGATGGTTTGAAGCCACCGAACAATGGATTTAGAAACAACCTTTTATGAGAAATGTTTTTTTGCAGAAATTCTGTGAACGAAATGTAAAAGTCGCAAGATATTCTTATTACCAGGCATTATACTATTGCAGTTAGTATATATAGTAAACATAATGTCCAAGAATGTGATATATTTCCTTATTAAAAGAAATTATTCAACCAGTAAACGTTTGCATTGGAACGTATGAAGTGTCCGGGTGTTTATTGACGCCATTGTAAACCTGGTATACTGATGACTGATACAAATAAAATTTCTTATCAGAGAATTGTGGTATGCGCTATGTTTTGCTGTAGAATACAGTGTATCAAGGAGCACTTGGAAAAGGTTGGAAAAGTGGAACAAAATGGACATGGAACAAAATAGGAGAGGTAAGCACGTATGTTTGTGCCAGTGGGCACTCGCATCTCTTCTGCTTGGTATAATAATAATTATGCATTTTAAAATGCAAAATTAACTCTACTTGCTCCCAGGAAAAATTGGGCCAAAGTTAACTCTAACCAGTGATATTAAGTTGAAAAATGTGTACGTATGCAACTCAACCTTTGAAATTGCGATAATCCAAAAATATCTGTTCACTGAATCTGTTTGATGTACACGGGGCAGATCTTCGTGAATAAACATGAAAACGTAGAGAACATATAGTTCAGTATTTTATTAAGTGCAAACAAAACTTGTATGAGAATGAACACATCAGTCATTATGCAACTCAGATACAAATATTAAAAGATTTGCTGCCTTGTATGAATCAGGTTTGCAGTGATCTAAACTACTATACTACACTGAGCAATCGATCTCAAATCCTACAGCTAATTCAAAACACAACAAAGTGGTTGGTTGGTCCCTGGTATCAACTCTTGCATACTTTGGTACATGCTTCTGAGGACTCATTCAAACTGTCCAAACTTATTTCTGAGCTATCAGGGGACACTTTCTGGAAACACCTTAAGTGCAAAACTACACTTAAGCATAGACACCATACCAGTGATTAGTGAACTTGCGTTTTTTCTGGACTTTGGCGTAAAACTAATCTGAAGTATGGAAAAGACGATGGTTGCCAAGGTGATTAGTGAAGTGATTGTTTCTGATTTTTCGGGAAACAGGCCCCAGTGCTTAACAGCAGTCCGTGGTATATTAATTTAAATGTTTGCTTGCTTATCTACATACTAGTAATACCCCCGCCCCCATACCACACCCAACACAGTTCAACACACATACAGTACAGTAGAGTAGAACCCGTCTTGAAAGACCGACCCGTTAGCCATAAAAAATTATGGTCTCTCAAGATAGGTAAATGTAGCAACAGGTTCAACTGGATTGAAAAGAAGACCCTTAAGGTAATTTTTGGTCACTCAAGAAAGGTGGTCTCAAGACAGGTAGTCGCAAGGTGTTTCATGACAGGTTTCACTGTACTAGCTAGAATTACAGTGCATGTGGCATTAAGACAATGAAAAGTCATGGCAACTACAACGTAATATGAAATGGGACAAGTATTGTCACAAAGTGTTCGGAATTTCAAACATTCAAAATTTACACATGAATCAATTTACGGATATCCAGTAGTTTATACAAAGCATGCATTCAACTTCATCTGCCTATGCATGTATGGCTAACTTTACAATGAAACCTCATTTTGAAGTTTCGACAACTGCAATAAATTTTACTGCAATTTTATGTCATGTAACTTGAGATCAAGACAATAATCTCAACAACAAAGTTTTCACTGTCATGGAGTACTCTCCTTCTCCTTAGTACACCCATTCTGTCCAATAATTTTTCCTGAGGGAGGTGTTCTTTCTTGACAGGGAACAACCGATGCATACACGGTACTTGCTGCCAAGGGTTGCCTCCTTTCTAGACAATGGTTTGAGAGCAAGGACTGTTAACTGATCCCTCTATCTTGAGACCATACATGGTCTTAAAATAGAGGGACCATGAAAACAGTCTTATATGGCAGGTGGTCTTAAAATGAAGGCCCCGTAGTACAATAATCATACTTTGTGATGCCACAATAGTGGTCTTTAAGGTTTGTAAAATGGACTACAGTGGGCCCTGCATTTTAAGACCGCCCCTTCAGCCATAAAATTTTGGTCTTAAATTGGAGGTGGTCTTAAAATGAAGGGATATTTATATTGAAAATATAAGAATGGTGCCACTGATAGCTGGTCTTAAAATGGAGGGAATTGTTAAATGGAGGGGTCTTAAATCGCAAGGACCACTGTACATATTTACACCATACTGTAATACAGGTTGTGCACAATAGGACCCAGTGATTTTAAAGACTCCTCAATTTTAAGACCGCCTAGAAATGGCCAATATGAACTCTATTTTACAATTACTGTAGTTGAGCATGTTCGGTCTTAAAATACAGGGAATGTTAGTGACTTAAAAATTGTTCCACACAAACTCATGTTTCCTTGCTATAAAGTGGTCCCTGTGATTTAACCCCCCCCCCCTTCCCCCCACACATTGAAGATTTTCAGTTGATCTTAAGAATGGCCTTCAGTGACACCATTCTTATACTTTCAATATAAGTGATGGGGTAGTACCCTGTATTTGTTTCACTAGCTCTATTTATTACAACACATACAAGGGAAATTGAATTCAGACGTCCACAGCCGAGCCCAAAATGGTCAGTTTGAGGTGAGATTCAGTCAAAATTTTGAGGCGGTCTTAACTCCAGAACAACATTGTAGCATGTAAATACAGTGGTCCCTCTAGTTTAAGACCATCCATGGGACCAAGAAAATGTGGTTTTATATTGCAGGTGGTCTTAAAATAAAGGTAATTTAACACAGAAAATTGCCCTTTGGGAGCAAATCAAGCGGTCTTAAAATCAAGGGTGGTCTTAAAATAGAGGGTTGTAAAATAGAGGGATCACTGTATTGGTTGTCCAATAAGTGGTCTTAAATGCTGGGGTGGTCTTATATCTGGTGGTTGGTGTTAAAGGTTCCACTGTACATGTGTAAGCAATAAATGATCACATTACAGCAGTCCCTCTATTTTACAACACTTTATTTTAAGACCACCCTTGATCATAAGACCAGCCCATTTGGTCCTAAGTGCCACTCTGTGTTAAATGACCTTTATTTTAAGACTACCTGCAATATAAGGACCACATTTTTTGGTCCCATGGGTGGTCTTAAAATAGAGGTACTATGGACTATCTGATAAAACCATGGATACATTTCCTATAAAGATTAAACAAGACTAATCCCATAGTCTACCCTGCTAAATCACCCTGAAAAACATTAGAAAAGTGCAAAAAATTTAAGCTATACAATATCTATAATTCATATGTAAGCCATAAATACATATATCATAAATAAATCAAAAGAACTCCCATGAGATAACAACTTAAAGAAACTCAAATATACCACTAAACCCATGATGACCAAGGTCATATTGTACACATTGAAATGATATAATTTATTTCTGGACAGGCGAGACCTGGCTAAACTGGGCCGAGAAGCTCGTAGGGAATGGCATGAAAGATGAGGCTGCCCGACACTGGGTCCGAACTCGCGATAAATCACTCAGATTTAAAAATGCTACAGCTCTGAAAGAACTGTCGAGTTACTCTTCGCTGATAAGTTCTGGTCGTCTATATCAGTCAGACTCCAGCTGCCACCGCCGTGTAGACGCAGCTCTTTGTGGTGGAAGTTTCGCAGGCTGTGTCGATGTCCCACGCTGATGACAGTTATAGCGAGCTGCTCACAGTGACGGTACAGTGTACCCTCCATGTCAACGCTGACTTGGCTGGTGGCCTCGTCCAATACTGGAGTAAAAAACACATTTTAAATAAAATACAAGAAAGACCGCTGGGACAGCGGAAAACCCCGCCCGCCTGCATAAGCCCCTTCTGTGACATATAGATTACCGTGGTAATACAATACTGGCAAATATATGTATAACATAC
>JAAUYG010016435.1_pt1 | contig 13105 bp, 11 predicted proteins | sample 7278091 | NCBI WGS metagenome assembly JAAUYG01 (sample SAMN14350201, study PRJNA611818) | marine sediment metagenome | isolation source: surface marine sediment (0.6m) | place: French Polynesia: Moorea | collected 2018-08
CAAATGCGCAACATACATGATTAGCTTGGATCAAAACAGACTAGCAAAGTACATAATTATTAAAACACACGCAATCACAGATTAGGTTAAAAATCGTCTACAGGTTCACATCATTTCTTATACGCCAAAATAGCAGTGACGGTTAACGGAGTGTGCCAAGTACAAAATATAAATATATGTTCATAACAGCTGCTATAGATATCTTGTCACCTGTAAAAGAATTATTATTATTATTATTATTATTATTATTATTATTATTATTAGTAGTAGTAGTAGTAGTAGTAGTAGTAGTAGTAGTAGTAGTAGTAGTAGTAGTAGTGGTACAGTAGGCTAGCGTAGACTGCGGCAGTGCCTGTCTACATGCAAGGTCCCTGGCGAGGGTGGCAACCCCTCAGAGATCATGAAGAGTGTGGGAAGGATGCCTTGCTGCAGGACTTGCATGATCCTCTCCGTCTGTGTGGAGGGAAGGCGCAGTGCCAAAAGATATGCACAACGCCAAGATAGAAACGCTCTACAGAAACAAGGGCGACCACAGTGACTGCAACAGCTACAGAAGTATCCCCCTGCTCAGTATTATGGGCAATGTCTTTGCCAGAGTCCTTGTGGCCTGCCTACAGGTTCCGGCAGCTCGCATCTACTCAAAGTCGCAGTGTGGGGCTGGACCGGCAAGTCCACCATTGACATGGTGTTCTCTGTACGACAACTGCAGCAGAAATAGCGTGAACAGAACAAGCCCCTATATACCTCGCCTTCATAGATTTGACGGAGGCGTTTGATCTTGTCAGCAGGAGTGGGCTTTTCAAGATTTTGAAGAAGGTTTAATGCCCCCAAGACTCATTGCCATCATCCAATCCTTAAACGAGGACATGCAGAGCACGGTGTGCTACAATGGAGCAACGTTGGAGCCATTCCCGATCAGCAGTGGAGTCAAACAGGGCTACGTTTTCTCCCCGACCCTGCTCGGGATCTTTTTCTCCACGCTGCTGTCTTATGCCTCCCGTGGCAATGACGAGGGTGTGTACCTACATACGAGGTCTGATGGGTGCCTCTTCAAGTTGACCAGTCTCCAGGCAAAGACCAAGGTATGGGCTGTCACCATCAGATAAGCCCTCGATCTTTGGTGACGATGCAGCCCTGGCAACCCACACCGAACCAGCGCTACAGAGGCTTGTGGACCATTTAGCCCAAACATGCAGTGGTTCGGCCTAACCATCAGCCTCAAGAAGACCAAAGTAATGGCTCAAGGAACTGACTTCACACCATCCATCCACATTGGGGACTACGACCTGAACCCCGTGAGTCATTTCCAGCATCTTGGCTCAATCATCTCTTTCAACCTGTCACTGGAGCCTGAGCTCAACACCAGGATAGCCAAGGATGCGGGGGTAATGTCCAAACTGGCGAAGGCGGTGCAGTCCAACAACAACCTGATGGATAACACTTAGATGCAGGTCCACAGAGCCCGTGCCCTCAGCACCCTGCTGTAGTCGAGCAAGGCATGTACCACCTACGTTGCTCAGGAGAGGCGGCTGAACAGCTTTCACCTCCGCTGCCTTCAGCACATCCTCGGCATCTACTGGCAGGAATGTATTCCCAACACTGAACTACTCGAATGAGCAGGGTTACCCTCCATCTTTGCTCTGCTGACACAGCACCGTCTGCGGTGGCTGGGCCACCAATGATGCCAGAGCTTGCGTCGTCCCACCCTCTGCTACAACGTGACATGAGAGATGCGAAAATCAACATCAACACATGGGAAAGCCTCGCGGAAGAGGGCAGAGCTTGGAAGTCTGCAGTCCGAAGCAGGATGGAGGGGGCCAAGGCCAACCACATGGAGTAGCTAGTACAGAAAGGAGCCAAACGAAAGGCGAGTTCTTCTCGACTGCCCCTGGGTTCGTGTGCTCTGCTTGCTCCAGAGGCTGCCACTCCCACATTGGCTTGCACAGCCACACCAGAAAGTGCTACACTTAAACTCCATTGTGCAGCCATCGTCTTTCAAGATGGAAGGAAGCCGATGAGTAGTAGTAGTAGTTTTAGTAGTAGTAGCAGCAGTAGTAGTGGTAGGCATAGTCTTACCAACTCCCAACAGTACTGGATGTAGGACCACTTATCCAACCATCTCTAGTAGTAACAGTAGCCCCAGTTTAGCCAGACCTTCAGTAATTGTGGCCATATGCACAGTTTAGACAACCCTCAGTAGCAGTGGTACTGTTCTTAGTCTAACCAGACCTCAGTAGTAGTGGTAGTGTGCCCATTTTTACCAACAGCAGTTCTAGTGGTAGCAGACACAACTCATCCAACCTTTCATAGCAGTAGTAGTAGGCCCAGTGTAGCCAATTCTCAATAGAAGTGGACATTGGCCCAGTTTAGCTAACCACGGCAGTGGTAGCTATAGGTCCATATAGGCAACCCTTAATAGTAGTGGAAGTAGACATAATTAAATCAACCTTCAGTCAACCTTCAGTAGTAGAGAGCCGATCCTGCTCTTTCAACTGGTTAGCTCAGGAGACCACTCAGTGGTGTCTAAACAGGGACCTGGACCTTTGAGTGGTTCATCTGCTGACACCGTCAATGCAGACCGCCTTTCTCGCCAGATGAAAGATCTTCATTTTGGAAAGCCAGTCTATTGGCCTCTCTAACAGGGAGTTGGCGACCGTCTCATTCGTTGGACCAGTCAATTAATAGCCCTGTTCCCAAAAAGGCTAATGGCAAAAAGTTCTTGTATTTTACAGTCGAACCCCGGGAGTCAAACCCAGGAACCCTCAGCTTGTCACGACAATGCTTTGCAAGCCTACCATTTTTTTTTTCACCTGGCTATTCCAAAGGTGAAGAGGGAAGAGGCAGAAGTTACAGCTATTCTTCCGTGCTGGCTGAGTAGAGTTTGGCTCCTGTTCGCTGATCTTCCAATGGTCCTACCAGAGTGTACCAATCTATTTTGGAGTCCCTAGGGAGAAGTGCAGCCGCATCTCCAAACCCTCCAATTAGCCATTAATTGGAGGCTCCCGGAGAGACAGTCCAGGTAGCACCTTCTGGGCTGCCTGCATGAACCATATATGCTGCCAAGTGATGTCATGCCATGTAATTTGTATGAGACAAAGCAGCAGATATTTTCTTGCAGGTGGCAGAGATGGGATATCCATCCCCGTCACTAATCTCCTGCGCACTTAGTTGATTATTTGCAGAATCTGGCCTCAACTCCTTCGGACCATAACACTGCTCTGACAAATGTGTCAGCCTTAGCTTTTGTATGTATGACTTTTAGAGGGTGTACATGTAGGTGGTCATCCATTGATCTCAGCCTGGGTCTTAGAACATAAACCCAAAGAAGTTGACGGCTCCCCCATGGGGTATTCCTATGGTACTGGTAGCTTTGATGAAGAAGCCCTTCGATCCCTTGTGTTAATCAGATATGAAGCTTCTGACTTATACGTTTTTGTTGCAGATGCTTATGCCTCTGCTTGCCGGCTCTCCAAGCTCCATGATTTATCCATGGAGCCTCCCTTTTATTGAGAATGCAGTCATTAAAACTTCAACCCAGCTTTCATTGCTAAAATAAGCATTGAAGCAGCCTTATTGGTAGATATGAACTCCAGGCCATCCACCCTTGTACCCAGACTGGGCCTGAGAGGTATTTTGCACAGATGTGACCCGTGAGGGCCCTCAAGGTTTATCTGGACCACAAAGTAAGAAAGTTAATTCATGGTCAGAATAAGGGCTTGCTCATCGAATACGCTCCAGTGAAGGCTACTCAGCCAATCTGAAGGCAACACTGAACCATTGGATGAGTGAGTCCATTAAACTTGCCGACACTCGGTGCCCGGCTTGGAAGACAAAGTCAGTCGTGCAAATCCCTAGTTCATCAGTGGAGTACAGGCTTTGTGAGCAGAAGTACTATTGTGTCTCCCATAGAGACTGATCTGCACGCCATTTTAGGCTAGATTTTGCTGCTAAACCTTTTGTCATGCACTTATTACACGCAGCAACAAGATAAGTAACACTGTATAAGTGAGCCTATGTTGGCAGTGATCCCCCCAAGGCTACTCAGAGTTAGGGCTGTATCTGTGACTGCCAATCGGTCATGTACGTAACTGTTTGTCATTTGCTAGCTTCCCTTACTCCACTTTTCTGTAATTCTGGGTAATTGTTTTCTTCTTTGGTGAGCCAGAGGCTTTTGGAGGTTTTCAGAGTTGGTCTCTGCAGCATAGCTCTTTCAACCAAGGCTCCTTTCTGCACAGGTTACAAGTTGGCAGTGTCGTTAGGGCTGTGCTTAATTAGGATGCGATTGGAGCATAGTTATCAGGTTAGAAGCAATTTTTAGGTGTCTTTGTATTGTTATAATGCAGTGATGATCGGATTCTTATGGCTTGTTTCTCTTTTATCCCCCTCTGGTGGGTGTCAAATGTTGGTTAAACAGGGCATACTACTGCTACTGGCGAGGGTTGTCTAAATAGGTCTTCTACTACCAGCTACTGGAGTTAGCCTACAGAGGGTTGGCTAAATTCTGCATAATACCACCACTTTTCAGAGTTGGCTAAACTGGTCCTACTTTCACTGCTATTGAGGGCTGGCAGAGCACATCTGGACCTGCAGACTGTCACCACTTTGTTGGCTAAACTGGGCATACTATGCCACTACTTATGGGGTTGTCCAAGCTGGGTCCATTACAAGTACACATGTATTGAGGTTTGGCTGAATTGCCCCTACCATGGAGGTTTTGGTAAACTGGGCCATATCAACCCCTATTTAGCATTGCCTAAAGTCGAACTTTTGCAATTACCCATGTGGTTGGCTAAAATGGCCCCACTAACACTACTAGTTATTTTTAGCTAAACTGCACGTATACAGGTATACCACTTCTTCAAACAGTTAACCAAACTGAGCACCAAAACTACTGGTACTGCACTGATCTTTTGCTAAACTTTGCTTACTGCCAATACTACTGAGGGTCATCTAAACACGGCCTACTACCTTAACTAGGCTACAGTTGCCTAAACTGGATGTACGGCCCACCACTGCATTTGGCTTAAGCTGGACCTACTACCACTACTACCGATAGCCGTGACACGACCCTTTATTTTGTCCCCCCGGGGAAAAAGGTAAACAGGAACTCGGGGCTATACTACCGATAGTTGCCTGGGCCTACCGGTATTGCCACAACTAGGGAGGGATAGCACCGATATACTACACGACAAAGAGTATTGGTTAAACGGTGCTTACTACTAATTAGGTCTAGCTAAACTGGACCTACTGCGACCTCTACTACTAGGGGTTGGTTAAACTGAGCCTACTACCACAACTGTCATTGATTGGCTAAACTGGGCCTACTATAAAAGGCTGGCAAAATAATTGCCTGCTGCCAAAATAATTTAGGTTTTGCTAAAAAAGGGCATATAATATTACCACTACTACATGAAAACTGACTCAACGACATCTATCTAAATGGGGCCCACTACCACCGACCTCTGGCTAAACTGGACAGACTCACTATTGGTGAGGGTTGCCTAAAGAGGAACTGCTACCACTACCACCTATTAGGGTTGTCAGACCTGTATGACAGTATCTACCACCTCTAATACTGGGGGCAAGCTAAACTGGCCTATCACTACCACTGATGTTGGCTAGCATTGGCCTACTACACCCGGAGCCTACTCCACCAATAATATGGAGGGCTGGCTAAGCTTGACCTACTACCAGTGCTATTGAGGATTGGCTAAACTGGGTCTATTACCCCTACTAAGACTGGCTATATTGGACTTACCACTACCACCGGGGTCAGCTAAACTGAACCTAGCTCAGGCCACAACTGCTGAGGATTGGCTAAACTGAATCTACTTCTGTCAGACATACTGTCTGTTGGCACGAACAGAATACTAGCAAGACATGAAACTGGCTTGAATAACATGGTTGAATACTATAACACTCGATGCATTCCTGACTTGCACATGAGATATGGGCATAGCTGCTATTACTACCTGGGGTTTATTTCAGGTCTCTCAAGCCGGAGGGTGGGAGTATGACTATTACTGCAACCCCACACATTCCCACAGGGCCTGAAAAACCTGTCAGAACCAGCAATATTTGATTGTCTTGGCAGTGCTGGCACCAGATTAATTAGCCAACTTTTAGTTGATGAGCATGATGAGGATGCAAGAAAGAAGCAACAAAACTGTTAAGTACCAAACGGGAGTTTAATCGCTGTATAAAGTCCTAGCTAACAGGCCTACATTGTAAACGCAATCCAAGTGTGTCCACACGACTACAAGGTGTGGAGGAGAAACAGAGGCAGCATTGGGTATAGTACACAGAATCACATTATCATACATGTTTGACTTAATAAATACATGTAATTCACAAGGTTATTTTAGCAAACTTCATCATAGCATTTTCATTACACAGGAAATGCGACACTTGCAGAATTATGCATACTGGCAGTTAAGGGTGATGAATAGGAAACACCGGTGTTTGGGTTTGTTCCAGACATGCATATTATGAGCATATAGCAGACCATTCACTCTTCATGTAACTTTCACCCGATGGTTATAAAAGGTAGAAAACTGTTCGCCCATAGCAACCAGCACCATGCAAATTGGTTCACTGCATACTGCTACTGACATAATCCAGGCCAGGGGGAGGTGGTGTGACATCAGCAAGCCCTGGATCCAACGTGTCACCCAGGGTGGCTACACCAAGGAGTTAGCGGAACAGCCAGACACAAGGCAATCTATGCATAGGCCCTGTGAACTACTTGGTATTCCAGTGGCTTTGAAGCTATGGCCCAACATTAAAGCCCGGGGAAGCGCACAATGACTTGTAAGGAGACTTAAGTTGGGACACGGGTCAAAGCAGCACCTGATAGGCCACTGGGAGCTCAGATGCTGACGACACTGCTGTCATCACCTGGCGAGGCCAGAAGGCAATGTTGTTTGGTACCATAGTTTAATAAAGAACATCCGAGGCACTTTCAGTTGGGTGCACAGAAAAAGACACTGCGCACATCAACTGATACCTCATTATACCATATATCAAAGCTTATGTTAAGTAGACATACATCATTTTGGTGAAGAGGTTGTGGTGTCTTCTGTAGCGAAATTTTGACTCAAATTTGTTTCAAGCTCTTAAGGCCAAGCACAGGGCCTTAAGAGTCGGTTACTGTTTCCCGATGCACCACTGAGGTAGCTATCTCTTGTTGGATAGCTCAACCAGGTATTTGAACAGAAAATTCCCAAGAATGATATATAGTCACACAAAATAAAGCTTGGATATTATGGATAGTAATATCACCACCTGCCAATAAGATTCCAACCCAGTTAGTTGGCATTTGTGTTGATCTTTCCAAATCTGACATTTGATGACTTTCATTTCAGCATGGATATTTTTGTGGTAATTGCTACACATGTTTTCTCTTGACACAGACAATGCCTGGCTCTTCTGTTACACCATGGTTCAGGGGACAAGTCGAAAGTTACAGCTGGTGCTCAAGAAGAGATTCAAATTGAAACATTTCTTGCAACTGTCACAGCTGCACCTACCATGCTGAAATGATTGATACCAATTGGGCCACAAAATTCTGGGGATGTGGGGGGACCCAAGCAGGGGACAAAAACACAGAGAGTCCCACGTTTGAAGGATATGCCTCCCAGTAACATCCTTTTAAAATCTGAAAGCCCTGAGTTTGGGAGGAAAGATTAGTCCACCATGCGAGATCCACCAACCAATAAGTATGTCACAGCCGATCACGAGTGAGAAGTGGACTTTATCTCGGCATATCAATCAAACCTTAGGCCCCCGAAAGAAGCCAAGAGGGTTATCTAAGCGAAAAAAAAAAAAAAGTTAAAATCACCAAGGCTTTCCTGATGGAACAGCTGATATAAAAAGAAAGCTGCATATCATTATCAGGAGAGCACAAGGTGTGGCGGAAATACGATCAGTCTAGAGATATGCAAGCCTTGAGTCCAACGTGTCACTCAAGGTGGCTTCCTGCTGCGATCAGTGTCAGACATAGGTAGCCAACATCTATGGCGCTAACCCTAGCCCCAGACTGAACAAACTCCGTAACATTGGAGACAGCAGGCACATCTGATGCATAACTCCTGATACTGGTCATATATGCTCGCAGCGAGCTGGCCTGAGGACATCCTCTGAATGCATTGTGGCACCCGCACAGGAGCGAATTGGTTCTCAGTCAACCCCATCGAGACTAGACAAGCCTTAGGTCCAACGTGTCACCTAAGGTGGCCACACGGGAGTTGTCCGACATGAAGAGACCTCTCCACGGCCACATATGATGCTGCAGGTTATGGCATCACAGGTGCGATGTCACCTGCCATATGCAGTGGTGAATCTGATGCATAGCCCCAAGGAGGTGCTAACTGAGAAGCGACAGCTCCTGTCTCGTTTGTCACTCAGTGGTCACCTCCCTGACCATCAAGGGTGATCAGGGAGGTGGAGCTTCAGCAAGCTGGGGATACTATTGCTGTGGGTCTGTCAAGAGAGAACTAAACCACCACCAAGCAACTAGTATACAGCCCAGGTTGTTAAGGCTCAAGCAAAAATAGGTCACATGGTACGAGACCAATGTTGTCTTGTTGTCCAGCTAAATCAGTCCAAACTCTTCACACTCAAGCTGCTGCTTCTTTCCAGCCCTTTATATAGGGCGGTGCAGAAGCCACCATCTCTTTCTCCTACGATTTCTTAGCAAGACAGGAATGGGCCGTGTCCAATAAGTTGGGCTGTGGAAGGAACCTGGTATACAGGCTCTAGCTCCATCGTGTCAGCTAGAGAGGTTCTTGCGAGAACCATCCACGAGGTCAGCCACATAGCCGACGGAGACGGCGTAATCTGGTAACCTGATGGATAGCTCTCGCTGACAACTGATGTATACCAGCCAATCCTATTGGAGGGACGGTCAAGGAAGGTTTGTTGGTCACTGGCAGCGGCACGCCATCATTCTGCTCCAAGTGGCAGGCAGTGTACAAGCCCTGGCTCCAGCGTGTCAACCAGGGGGATCCACTCACATATCCGCAAGCAGCAGAAACTGCCGCACGGAGCGAGGGACAGCAGATGCTACACTGGCTGTCTTGCGAGCGTATGACGACCTGGAGCTGCTGGTTCCCAGATGGGTTGGGAATTTCAAATCTACAAACTACTATCTGCAACAGGCATCCGCATTTTGCAGCAAACAACTACATATACAAATGCATGTCTCTGTCGCAACCACGTGATCCCAAAACATTCTTTCTCCACGGAGAAAAGTATGACTGTTAATCATTCCATCGACCCAGCTCTATATCTTCCATGCATACTCCAGCCGTCCTGTAACCAGGGCCGCGCTATTTCTGCACTTCTGTCCATAGCGGTGAGACAACCGAATGCCTTCTCTGTTCAGAGACAAACCGGGGAAAGGGGGTGAAATTATTGACTTTGCTTGATCGCTAAGGAATGAAGGACATAAATACAGTTACCGCACAGACTGACAAAGCATGATAACAAGACAATGGATATGATATAGATGTAACAATATATCAACAAAATGTAAAATGGAATAGCTTAAGTATATAAAAAGTGCTATAAAATATGTACATGGTGGAGATTAGTTTTTTTTTCTCTCTCTCACTCTCATTCTCCCTTGACAAATCCCACAAAATGTTTACAGAACGTGTTCAGAGGCACATTCAGCATGCTGAAAACTGAGACACACTGCGAATGGACTTTGAGATGACAATATGCACTCAAGGAGTAAGCAGCAGGTTAGATTTGGCATGGGTAGGTAAGCTGAGGGAAAGGCTATAGGGCAAAAATGTTCAAGCAAATTAAGTTCAGGGAAAACAAAGAGACAGGCACAGGTTGAGGGATAGGGTTGATGTTAGGCTATTGGGCCAAGCAATGGTTTGGAGACAATTCCGCCAAGACAGATGCCCATCTCAACGGCATGTGTGCCAACACCTCTACTGCCCACTACATACGGGACTTAGATATTTCGTAGTAGCCATCCTACCCACAGAAGGGACTTTCTATTCAGAGCTACTGGGGAGAAGTGAATGTTGTAATCTATAGGTTCTGGCTGCTCTACTAGACAGACTATAGTCAGAATGGATGGAAGCTTCAGGAAGGGTAAAGGAGACTACATGTAGCTTGACAGGCATTATCGCTAGCCAGTTTATTTTCATACATGCACAAAAGCCTAGAACAAGAGCAAATTTCTGTCCAAAAGTCAACGCTAGATAAGAGAAGGGATTCCTGATGTTCTTTCACTTCTCAGATGTTTTGGTTATGAACCATTTGATATATATGCTCACATGCAACCTTTCTCAAGCATACACCTCACTGCACAAATCTCTTGCATTCAACCCGTCACAGAAACTTTAATTTGTAGCAGTATTATTACCATCACATTTTTCTTCAAAATAGATATTAAACATCTCATTATTAGTGGAATAATCTAACTACAGCATAAATATACAGTTGGGGGAATTTATGCCCAAAAAAGCCATCCCCAATAATCAATACAGAGACTCCAATATAAAATGTGCTATCAAAAATAATGGAAAAAATAAGTTCACCAAAATTCAGTATATATACAACTTCCTTCTTTATCAATAGCCAACAAGAATATAGAACACAAATGTGACAACTAGAATACTTCATCATCGGTTTTTCAAAGAAAGTGTTTCAAAAAAAAAAAAAATTGAAAAATTCTGCAGATGTATGCATGGTACCGGTTGCGCTGGCTAAACAACCCTCTGTTTCTTACACCCATGGATTACTAGTAACGCTCCGACTAAATGTAGCACTAGCTCAAGACAAACTGGAAACAAACCCAACGGTTTCTTGCTTTGATAATCTGCAAGTGTCGCTTTTCTTGTGTGATGCCCAAAATAACCTCATTCTCACATATCCATATATGGTCAGTGGTACATGTAGGTCAGGGTGGGGGGGTATACAAGGGAATTATGTCAACTACTACATTCACACATATATACCTAGGTATATAATAAAGGATCAAATTACTCACACAGGTACAAATCTGTACATAAGTTCACAAGTTCATCTGAATTGGTTTGGCATACTTTTTAGTCAGTTCTTCCCAAAGTAACACACAAAAAAAGATCTAAAATAAATAAGGAACACTTCACCCCTGTATCCATTCCTTGGCAAAGTAAAGACTTAACCCTCGCTGAGTTTTGGCTACCCTCGCCAAATCCAAAATGGACAGTCTGTCCTCGAGACAATTCACTACGCACAGTCTGCTTGCCAAAGCAACAGTTCACCTCAGCAGACACATGTAATGGCTAATTCAATAGCAACATACTTGATTCTGCAACAATCGGCAATTGCTGAGTTATACAAGAAAGAGGAAAACAAAATCAGAGCGACCCAATGTTAATTTCTTCCTTTTGAAGGTCATGTGGTCTTTTTTCACATCAAAATCGACATCATTTTTGCTACTGGAAAAACGTAGAGAACATAATTCTGCAGCCAAAAATCACTCGCCAGGAAGTTTCGCTTACAGTAAAATGTACTTCTTTTAGGAAAGCATAATGACAAATTATTTTGAGGTCTGTAGAGGCTCTAACCTGGCTATAATATAATAATGATTCATTAGAACAAGATGCACCACTAATAAAACTGTGTCCTTTCAGAATTTCCAATTTTGAAATATTTATTTACTTGGAAATATTTACAAACATTTCTGCCATAGAATATCACAACTTTCATAATGACAATTCGTTCACTTTATGGCAAGATTCATAAAAAAGAAATTCCAAGGTTATGCAGTAGCATTTTTGTCTGAAGAAATGGTTATAAGTCCCCTACTCCTGCCAATACCATTGATACTATACCTCATTCTTTATGAGAAAAGCCAGAGAAAAGCTGTGGATGTACAACAAACAGACCCAATCAGGATATGTGCAAAGGCCACAGTCCAGTGTAAAATTAGAACAAGGCAACTATTATACTCACTCATTCATTGACTTTCATGTCATTTTCGGTACTTATAATATTGCACATTAGGGGGGTTAGAATATACTTAAATCAAACTTTTCTCAAGGACAGATAGTCAGACATGACACCAGAGAAAATCAGGACCAAGTGCTGATTCCTTGTACACATACACATACAGCTTTACAGCTGTATTGTACATTAGGAAAACCATCAACACTTAGCTCAAAGGATACCATCTCATATGTATTATCTGGCATTTATCGAACACACGAAAGTGTAAACAGGTAGTGATATCTGCTGCTTAGGAAAAAAAAAATAGGCCAGCAGCCGAAAAAAAAAACAAACATTTTAACCACACACGTTTTTTCACCACATTTGGTTGCACTGGAAGACAAATCGTTGCGATGCTACTCAGCACATGGCCAATCATGATGGTTTTCACATTTCTAAGAATGTTGCCACAGCTAAATCAGTTATCACATTCAGTATTAGTTCCCGATGACCAGAAAACGATCTTGTGGCAAAATGGTATTAAGTCTTTAAGCCAAAAATGCCACTTGATTCCATAACGAGTAGGTTTTTTTTCTTCTCGCTGAGTGTCTTCATCTTCACCTCCTTTTTTCACAACTGGACTGTTTGGCGCCAGATTTCCAATTGTAAAAATTTCAAGCAAACCACATGAAAATACCACGAGGATGAAAAGCACGTTTTCCATCACATTTGTTGGATTGCCCCGTAACGCGACAAAAGTTCTGGTAGGCAGGAACTATTTTGACAACTTGCTGATGACACGTATTAGTGCACCGTTTTCTTCCTTCAAGCGTTGATTGTCTGTCTTCAAGTTCTCCACTTGCTGCAAAGTCACACAAAAAGAAAATTGCATTTAGCTGTAGGTAAAGTGAGAGTACAATGTATTGCACATATATGTAACATATCTCTATCAAAAGCAAGCAAAATGCACAAATAAGTTCTCCACAGGACTGAAAAAAATATACACCAGATACCATATAAAGTAGGCACTGAACTCTGGTGGTATATTACACATCAAGCTTCATTTATTGCCCCTGCATTATTTAGGGTGTCTGTATTTACATGTATTAACATTTATTGCCCCTGCATTATTTAGGGTGTCTGTATTTACATGTATTAACATTTATTGCCC
>JAAUYG010130073.1_pt1 | contig 13105 bp, 6 predicted proteins | sample 7278091 | NCBI WGS metagenome assembly JAAUYG01 (sample SAMN14350201, study PRJNA611818) | marine sediment metagenome | isolation source: surface marine sediment (0.6m) | place: French Polynesia: Moorea | collected 2018-08
CCACCAGGGGTCTCCGCGTGGTGTGGGTTGTCAGTGGGGTCCAAGCAAAGCGCGCGGTCTGGCCGCTCTATGTGACTGCAACTGAGGATTGAAATTGAGCCGCTCCCAACCCCTACCACCCGTGCGGTGTGTACCCACACCGCCCAACATTCCCACCGGACGGAGACCGCCTTTTTTGTGTCTGTAGCATTAAAAGTCACAACTACGTTCATTTAAGGAAAAATGGCGTGCAAAGTATTGGCAAAATTATACTTGGGGACAGTGCAAGAAGAATAATACAGATGATACATATGATAATAATACATGTATATACTATAATCTGATGTTTTACACAGCTCATGGGGCTTATAGTGGGAGCGGGTCGTCCTGTAGAAACTTGGAGCGAGTCGTCCTTGTGAGCGAATCGACCGTATACCCTGCCACACACCGTGGCATATTACAGTTGGGTACTTAATCAAAGTTTTGTACAACAATATAAATATATAATTGTTTAAATACATAAATGTTCACTTGAATACACCTATTTTGTTGGCAGTGCATGCCAATGATTAATTGCCTGTTGACTTTTAGTGTAATGCCAAAAATTTAAAATCCAAGATCCTGTTCTTCTTGTACAGTGTCTAACATCACTATAGCTGCTTCATCAATATAGATACATGGTATATTCATGTGATAGGCTTTGTGGATGATTCACCTCCCAGGATGATACACTTACAATTTCTTTGGATCCACGTCTTATGATAGGAGCTAGAGCATTTGGGTGACATCACCCCTAGATAGTGACCAAGAGGCCTTTCAACCTCTGTCATCTGCTCCAGACAGGGTACATATACATCTTTTTACAAGTTTTAAATCTCTTAAAAACACACATATTGTGGTTCCAGCAGGCTCTCATATTCTTATTTGCACGGCTTAGGGTTATGATCCTGAGTGGATGCAGGGCAAATAGGTTTTTGAGTCTTCCAAAAAAAATCGCATTGCTTAAAAATATATAGCTAGTGTACTTTGGCAATAGTTATTACATATAGTTGTGCTTAAGATTTTAGTTTAATAATATGGTAGGGACTTCTGCTGTCCCAAACAAAGTCCATATTATTGTAGGAAGTGAAACATCCAAGGGCTGTGAATCATCCGGTTACCGTTCATGTGGTTGTAGCTTTTCTGCTCAATGTGTATTATTTTGCATTTGGATGAATTAAAGTCAGTTTCCATATATCTGACCATTCTGTTAGTTTTTGCCCTTTTAGTTTGTCCGTTAGTTATGTCTCAGATATTTCTTTCTCTGGCCATTCAGAGCCATATGCAATAGAATTATTAATCTACCCATCAATGACCCTTACGTAAAGATGTTAAGCAGTCCCACGATAATCTACACCTGACCAGAATGAAAAATAACAAGTACAATTGATAATAGTTATCAGTACCATCTGTTAAACTTGTACTGTCTACAAAAAATACTTACAAAATTTCTCTCAAACGATGGTTGAGGCGCTTCTTAAGTGGGCGGAGGAGTTGACTGTTACTCAATATATAAAATGTCAAACTTTTAGATGCAAACATTTCTTATTTTGTCTGTGATGTAAAATAATAGTTATTTTAATGCGTTTGATCAACAGAATAATAACCATAGGACGCAACAGTAAGCGATAATCAGTTGATTTTGAATTTGTGGTAACGTTGATATGTATTTTAGTGGTGCACGGTGGGCGATAATACGGTAGTATAAGGGAGCAGCTGCTGAGCTGGATATTATCAGTATTTATCACTAGTTGTCACCTGGCCCCTACAACACCTGTACTGTACAGTATAGACGTCATTTTTATGCACCAGTCACTATTAGTCTCCGGGACGGGGGGCAAGCCTTGCAGGATCATGGGCCGGGATCATGGAACTACTTACTCCTGAGTCCTGGAACACGTATGTCAACACATGAGGGAACACTTGGATGTGAACAAGATCCTCACTCCATTACAGCATGATTTCCGCAGAGGGCTGTCGTGCGAAACAGCTTCTAGTGACTCTCAAAGAACTCTTGTCACTGCTTGACCAGAAGATCCTGACGGATGTGAGTGTGTTGGACGTTAGTAAAGCCTTCGACACCGTCCCTAATGACAAGCTACTGGGGAAGCTGAGGTGTTACGGTACGAACAGGAAGATCTGGGAATGGGTCCGTAATCCTGAAGCAACGGCAGCAAAACATGGTGGTTGAGACAGCAGCGTCAGATGATGTATATGTAGCGTCAGGCATGCCACAGTTAACGATCATGGGCCCCCTATTATTCCTACTGTATATCAATGACCTGCCAAGGAACATTGCCTCACAAGTACGCCTATTTGCTGATGACTGCCTAGTGTACTGTGACATCCAACCAAGACTGGATGACGCTTCGATGCCGACAGGTTGTGTAGCAGGGCGACAACCTCCGGGATGACCTTCAACCCATCCAAGTGCTACTTCGATGGCATTGATCCTAAGAAGACATCCACACTGTACTTCTACTCTATGATGGGGCAGGTACTGGCCAAAGTGAATAATATCACATACCTTAGGATCATAATCTCTGACAACCTCCAGTGGGAAACACATCACCGGGATCACAGCCAAGCCAAACAGAACCTTAGGGTTCCTCAGACGAAACCTTCGGTCCTGTCCCCGGCGACGCAGAGAACTTGCGTATTTCAGCCTGATAAGATCTAACCTGGAGTATGCTTCATCCATCTGGGATCCATGCCTGACCAAGGATTTTCGACAACTGGACTGCTGGAGGCAGTGCAACGATGAGCAACAAGATTTGTCAGCAAGGACTACCACCGCCACAGCAGTGTCACATCCAGGCTGGTAGTGCTGGGATATGAATCCTTTGAAACCCGAAGGGTAAACTGCAGACAGTCTTTACTAGACAAGATCCCTTCAGGGCAGACTGGCTATAGACTTCAAGATATATCTGAAGGGGAACAGTACAAGAACTCGCACAGTGAACAGCATGAACGTGGAGAAATATAATGCCAGGACAGCGGTCTACCAGAACTCATTCTTTGCCAGCACAATTCTTCAGTGGAACATTAGTATTCATCACCTCAATCGGTGTCAAACCGTAACTCTATGCCGTGGCTCCTGGCCACGGACCCCTATCCGTCTGAAAACGAAAGACCCAGCCAGCCCCGGTCATGAAGTGCCTCTGTAAGGGCTGAAATAAGGGACCTCCAAAGGGTGTCCGATGACCAGGTGATGACAGAAATTTGCATGGCACCTTTGAGCCACCGTAGGGGGTGTATCCCAAATGACAGGCAACCAAGCATAGCTTGGAACAGCCAGGAACAATAGGCATTGTGAAGGGCCTACAATTCACTTTTAAACGAAGATCCAGACGAGCTGGACAGTAAACTGAGGACCCTATCCCCGGAACTCGGGGAGGACTCCATGACGTAAATGAAATCTCAGCTTGGGATACCTCACTTACTAGTGAGTCTGTTGCATTTATATACACTGATTGTGTGTCCGTTCTAGGCAAATGGAATGGCTACCAGCTTTTTGCAACATTTCTTTAGATGTTTAAACAGTTTTGTAGTAAGTATATTTTCTTTCCAGATATGTCATTGGGATCATATCTGTATGCGGAACTAACACGAGGGTACCTCCTTGAACATGAGGAGGCTAAATACTCAGAAAAACGTGCACGTGTGTACACCTTCATGAAGATTCCCATGGAACTGGAAAAGGTAATGCAGTGCTCCCCCATGTGATTTAAAGGACGTTTGGACCTTTATGTCTAGGATCACCCTCCAAGAGCACTGATATTTTATTTATAACATACATGTACTCCTCTTTTTCCACACCGCTTGCATCATAGGACCACGTGTTGTTGAATGAACTAGTGATTTTAAAATGTTTGGAATACTTTAAGCCATACAGGCCTGTTCTGTCATCAAGGCCTGAGAATTGAAGTGTAATGTTGTAGTATGAACTACCAATACCAAATAAACATAAAATGTATATTACATGTACTTGATAGCAGTGTCAAAATATTACTTCACAAATGACTTATGGCAAAAATCACGTAACATCATAGAAAAGAAAAGGTTTTGCCCAGAAAGGATAATTTCTTAGTGTTTCAGTAATTATAATATGTCTTGTCATGGGTTTGAACTTTCTAGACTTTGAATGTTAGTTATTTTTCTTTTCCAGTTTATGACTTATGGCTTCTTCCAGTGTGTGGACGCATTCCTTTACATGTTTACATTTCTGCCACTGAGGTTCCTGATGGCACTAGCCAAGCTCTTCATCAAGGGTGTAATGTGGTTGGTATAGGTTTTTCTTGGAAATAAGAATGTGGCGAGTTCTAAATCAAACATTAGTATATTAGTTCTGCGCCATGAACACAGTTGTGGAATGGCGCAATACAAATCTAATGATTGATTGATTGGTTTTATTGATATTAGTTGGCATTGTTAACATTGAAAACCTGGAAATATTGCTTGGTTGAGACTCAACCATGGCCCTGTGATTTGAGTAAATATTTCCTGGAATGTCAAAGACCACAATGTTTCACATATTTTATACGAGCATTTTATGGGTGAAACATCACAATGATACCACTTCCATACTTTTATGTATTGAGGATAGGTATCTGCCTCTATAGGATCCATTTGCATTGTCTGTATGGCTAAGATTTACTGTTTGGGGGTTGCTGCAATACTGGTACATGTGGTAGCATGTTTTCAATATTCTATGACAGGTCTATTTCATATACAGTAAAGCCTCTATATAAAGACCATGCTTGGGACCAACGGATAGTGGTCTTTATACACCATGTACACCGGTTACTATGCCCGGGCCATATGTTACTTTTACATAATTAAATACAAAGGACACTGCACTTTTCTTTCTGTAAGATCATAAATATAGTATTGACCTCAACTTCATAAATCATATAAATGGGTTTGACACTTAAATATATGAACTACAATGTCTACCATATGTATAATATATTTTGGGTATCTTTGCAAGGACACAGTAAGGTATGAGGGAGGGAACAGAAGATCATAGGTGACCAGCCTTTATTGTTGAACTTGTGTTATAACAAGACACTGATGAGTGAATTAAGCAGGCCTGTGGGGCATGAAATTCAGGGAAATGTTATGACACTTTAGTAATAGTGTGTGTATAGCAATCTGTATGCCTTTAATCCCGGGCTTTAGTCTGAGAACAAATCATGCACAGTTCAGAACCCATAATTTTACCTCTTATGAATGTAATGGCAAGACAAATCTTCAGTGGTGGTCTTTTATATACAGGGTGTAACTAGGCGTAGTGACCCAATATAGGGTGGTATCTGGTTGCATTAGACAGGTGGTCTTTATATGCAGGTTAATTAGCATGGAAAAGATATAGTGACTGCACAAAACTGGTCTTTTATAGACAGGTGATCTTTATATACAGGTGGTGTCATGGAGCAAGTATGACTATATACACATATAAAAGTAACAGATATTTTAGTGCACATGTGAAAGTAACGTATTTCCTACACATAATTTTTGTTTGATAGCATTTGAGAGAAAATCACTATGATATTGACAGTATGTTTTAACTTCTTACCATTTTGTCACCACACAGCTGGTCCAGCCCAGGTCGAGCTTTAGAGCCAGCCCAAATCTGCGATTTGCTCAAAGGCCTCGTTTTGATCTTCTGCTATGTGTCAATGACATATGTTGATGTGTCAATGATGTACCATATCATCCGTGGTCAGGCTATCATCAAGTTGTACATATTCTTTAACATGCTGGAGGTAAGATTGGCTTATTCGGTCCAGAAAAATTAAAAGTGTAAATTGTGTATACTAATACAAGTACATACATGTACCAAATTTTCTTGAAGACATTTAAACAGTGATTCCCACATCATTAACATAACTTTAATTTCGAGGGACTTGAAACACAAAGATACACCATGTGGTGATATTTTGAAATGAAAAGATTTTGGATATGTGACAAAAGGTGACTGTGACAGGATTAAAATAGTTACTAAGGTCTTGCTCTATCAAAATCTAAAGCTTATGAGGAGTCTTTCAAATTGTTGTTCAGCGTAAAACACTGGATGAAGTCTTAGTGGAACTTGAAAAGCCAAAGGATTGACAAAAATGCTTTATGTTTCAATAACTTCTCAAAAGTATATTTAGTTCATGGAAGGCTTCCAGGGTCAGACTTGCCACAGAATTAAATGTTAAATAATAAATAGGCAAATAAGTATCTTAAATTGCCATACCACCACTTACATGTACCTACAGTTTGTCAACCAATCCAGACTTTGGTAATATATGAATTTTCATTATATTTCTCCTCAGGTGTTCGATCGACTTTTCTCATCATTTGGGCAGGACATCTTGGATTCCCTCTTTTGGACGGCCACTGAACCACGGAACAGAAAGCGACAGCATATTGGGGTTTTGCCACACCTTCTCATGGCCATTGTTTATGTCTGTAACCTTTGAACTGCCACAAGGTCAAGTTGCCAATGGGCAAACTGATTTGCAACCAGATGCTTTTTTCAGTCATGCAAGTTGTATGTACAGCATATTGCACTCAGGTGCTAAAACTGGTAGAGTTACTAGTTTTCAGAAAAGCTACCAGGTAAACATGAATTAGAGGTTTTTTTTTTTAAATTGGTTCACACGACTGCGACTGTGATTCAAAGGAATGTTTTAAAACGTTAATCTTAAAACAGTTTTTTGATACAGTAATGCATATGTGGCATACATTGGATATCAGTTGGGCTAAATTTGAAAAAACATGGTTGGTTAGTACAACTGTTATACAGCTTGGTAGACCAGGGGGCCAGTACCCGCAAAATTCTTATGTCTAAAAAGAAACAAGTTTACTACCATAAGCTTCTTGATATTATTAGTAGATATATAAAGATTTTACAAGAAACCAGGACAATGTCATTTTGACAGAAAGACCTACCTGTACCAGGCACATTTCAGTAATATTTAATGACTCTTACTGGAGACCGTCAAGGTTGGTGTTATGGATGATTAAAAGCCAATCACATGGGGGGGCCGCACAGTATATCTTGGAATAGTGTGTGAAAGTTTGAATAAAGATATGGCCATGATTTTGGAGAAAACGGGTGAGATGGAACAATGTACATTGTATCAATTTTGGCATACTGACACGGTGTATTTTCCTTAGCCTGACTTCCAAGTCCTGCATTGTGTTCTGGTCCTGTTCCAAGCTACAACACTGAATGTTGCCTTCAACTCGCACAGCAAATCCCTGCTGACGATCATGATGTCAAACAATGTTAGTACCGGTATATGTTCACTAGTGGCAAATGACTGCCCACATACCCTAGCAGTTAGAGTGTCCGCTCAGCGTGCAGGAGGCGTGGTTTGATCCCCAACCGCATAACACCAAAGATGTAGAAACTAGGAGGTTTACGCTTCTCAGCTTGACAGTAATGAGTTAGGCAACCGACTGCCCAGTTTGGAGTCAGTATAATGGTCTGAGTGATTCTTTTCTGCTCACCTGTGGCAGAATTGAGTGGGTGGCTTGGCGCCCTAAAAACTCAGGCATAGATCGTTCGGCCCAAACAAAACAGGTTTAGACCAAATTAACTCACTAATTTGGACACAACCAAATTAACTTACTACACCTACACCTGGATGCACCTGCCTCTTGTTTATTCTGCCGGCTCCCAGTCTCCACTAAATTGGGGTCTAGCAACAACAAATTCGCATGGGTGGCTTTCATATTTGGAATAGGACTTGCATGGGTTATAACACACACTGAGTGCAGTTTTCCATGTGCAACGACTTTTTGCTTATTTTTGTGGAATTAAAAAAAACATTACACATTGAGTCTAAAAATCCTTCAACAATACTATTACTGATCATATTTCATGAATGTTATCTCTAGATAAATGCCATTCCTGGGACTTGTTGGGCTTATTGTGTCAGACATAGTGAGCACACGGTACACATGATTTCCCCTACTAATTTCTGTTAAGACTTGTTAACCCTCAATAATTGACAAACCATTAGAGATAGACCTCTAGGCACTATTAGACACTGACAGGCAGTCACACACCAAGTTCAGCCATTCTGCTGGATTTGACCTTGAGTAACCTTGAAGGTCAAAAACCAGGATTGAGTCAATTTTCACACCCAGTCTCCACAAACTTTGGTCTAGCATTGGCCAATATTCATGGATGACTTTTATATTTGGAAAAATACTTCCCTAGGTTATAATCCACTCTCGAGGAAGTTTTCGGCATGATAAGCCTTTTCACTTGACTTATGAATAAAATGTGAAAAACTGTATTCCGTGCATTAACTTTGAAAATCTTTGGACAACACTGTTCATATTTCATGATTGCTGTCTGTAGATAAATGCCTTGCTAATATTGTACTGAAACAAACTCATATGGACTCTTTAATGATTTAATAACATACAAGGGTGATAAAGACATGTATAATTGCACATATTTTTATGCTGAATGATGGGATGCCTCCTTGCCTTGCAGGAAACCGACTGTCTATGTTTTGTTGGCTACCTCTTGTGAATGATGCACTGCTGACAGTTATGAACTTGTCCTAGGTTGCAAAGCTGTGCTTCAATTTCTTTTATTATGCGACATGATTAAAGTATCTTGCATGGTTGTACCTTCTTGGTATTGAATGTTTAAGCGACCCCCTTATAACTGCCACTCAAGATAGCATTTTAGTTGACAGTGATAGTAATTGGTGTGAGCTGGCGCTGGTAGTGACGAGAGGGACATTCACAATATAGCCAATTGATGAAATGCAGAACACCAGAGCAGTGGAATTTCTTATGAGAGATCTGGGGCACGACGGACTGGCCTAAATTGTCTATGCTTTTCAGTGCTGAGGGTATTTCTTGTATATTTCTTGCAGTTTGTTGAGCTGAAGGGAAGTGTGTTCAAGAAGTTTGAGAAAGGAAACCTCTTCCAAATGTCGTGCAGTGATGTCCGAGAAAGATTTCATTTCGTGGTGCTGTTGGCAATAGTGGCTGTTCGTAACCTTACAGAGTTTTCGTGGAATATGGGTAAAAGACATATACGGAACACATTCTGCATGAAAGATGTTATTTAAGATCAAAGCTGAAAAAAAGGATTAATCTTGTACAGTCAAGTATTGTTGCAGTTCTTGTTAAACACATTTAAGTTGAAAAGCATCAGTTTTATCTAAACTTCCGATTCTCAACCACCTGTACCCGGTAAGTTACCGGTACAAAGATCAGTTTTACTTCGAATTATAATTCTAAAATTTTAATTCTAAAATTTGTATACATGTACTGGTTAGTTACACAAAATTTGTTTTATATTTGGGTTTAGTCTCAGTTGGGTATCTTCAGTGCCAGTAAAAAAACATTTTATGTGTACATGTGTCTAGATGCAGAAGATCAACACACGACGTAGCAACTGTGCATCAGTTGATTGGATGTTTCCGCCAGTCATTAAAAAGCCTGTTATATTCCAGAACACCTGTGGCTGTTGATGCCAGATATAGTGTTAGTGATGGGATCGGAGGTCTTTGTAGACTGGGTCAAACATGCTTTCATCACGAAGTTCAATGACATCCCTGATGAGGTAACTACAGATATTGATTTTGAAAACTCTACAGATGAATACAGCCACTTTGAGTAGGCCTCTACTGTTTCAAAGACTGCAGAAAACCTGTCAACTTTCCATTATTCACACTGGATTTAAAATCTTATTGTTTTCCTTAGTAGACGTTAAACCTTGTGTTGTAACATTTTGATTTCATGAATAATCTCTGGTATATTAGTGGTACTGCAGTGGAACTCTGGACAAAGACCACCTACTGCTGAGCCAAAAGCAATCTTAATTTTAGGGTTAATTGTCTTAATTCTGGAAGAAAATAATGTTATTGTAGGATTAACAGGCTGAAAAAAGTGGTTTTAATTCTGGAACAAAATAACATTACTGCTGTATACCAGTAGAAAGTGGTGTAATTCTGGAACAAAATAACATTACTGTATACCACTAAAAAGTGGTTTAATTCTTTAATCAAATAGCATTACTGTATAACCACCAGTTGGTTTTAATTTCGGGGGGGGGGGCTCTTTTCTGGGGTGGCCTTAGGTGGGGTTCCACTGCACATTATATAGGTTGTGTGAAGTGATTTAAAGTGACACTTGAGCACAAAAGTAGGTACCGGGTACATGCAATTTTCACCTTTACACAAGCACCAGATTCTTGGTAATTTGATTGTGGCAGAAAAAAGTTATGCTGAAAGATCTGTACTCTTTCTTCCAGGTTTATGGAGAATACACAGTGAGCTTGGCATACGATATGGCGAACAGTCGAAAGAAAAATGTAAGATATATATACATGTATACAAAATGCAAATCTTTATATGTTTTGGCACCAGTGTTGCTCGTTTAAATCTTGTACGTGGTACATGCACATTATAGCCTTGAGGAAGTTTGTGGGAGTTGCATAAAATTCGCAGTATAGTTTACTTCTGAGGTAGAAACAATGCACCCTGGCAAGATAAGGATTTTTTACCACAATAGTCAATCATACATGTAAGTGTTTGACCTGTACATAACCAAGCAGTTATACTTTGTGAAAAAAAAACCTTGTAGACCTGGCTTTAATGTATAAAGCAAACAGCATTTCATTCCGATATTCAGTTGATGTTACTCATGTATTCTGCAATTTGCAATGTTAGTGGAGCTTGTTTGAATATGCAATACTGTATGTGTGTATCAAATCATGTTGGCATATCAGATAAGGATCAAACCTTCACATGCTTCAGCAAAGAAAGATACAGTAGTCCTTCTATTTTACAGCCATCTATTTTAAGACCACCCTTACTTATAAGAACGCTTGATTTGGTCCCAAAGGGGAATTTCATGTTAAATAACTTTTATTTTAAGACCACCTGCAATATAAGACCCCATTTTCTTCGTCCCATGGGTGGTCTTAAAATAGAGGGACCACGGTATATGTATTATGGTGCAATTTTTCAGAATCATAAGACCACCCATGAGATTATTCTACACTTACTAGTCTTAATTATGAGATGGTCTTATTTCTGAGACTATTAAATGTTGAAAATGCACAGTTTTTGTACTGCTTCAAAGTGGTCTTTGCTTTGTAGTGGTCTTAATTGTGAGAATCCCAGTAAAGTGAGGTTCTACTGTATATCTGCCTATAAAAACTTCGCTATGTAATTGCAGGCCTGTGCAGATCATTTGGACCTGGTATCACGACGTATGGGTTTCACTCCACTGCCCCTGGTTGTGCTCATGGTCCGAGTCATCGCGCAGTCAGTGAATATAGAAGGCTACATGGCGTATGTGCTGTTGCTGCTGCTTTACCTGTGGTGAGTTAGTACGTCTGTGTGGATTTAACAGGTTAATATTTATTTCATGTTAACTCTCACTTTCGTTGCTTGTCAGGAAAAAAAAATACAAGAACAAGAAAGACCGCTGGGACAGTGGAAAATCCCGCCTGCCACAAATTCCATTGTGTGACATTCAGATTAATACATGTACTACGAATTACATTTACATGTAATGCATGCATAACATACAGAACTCCTGTAAGTCAAAATGTAAGTGACCTTGAATTTGACCTTTCAGCATCACTCATGGTCAAATCTGATGGTGCCATTTGACTCAGCATATAAGATTTTGTATTAGTATACTATTTAACAGTAATATATGGCTTAACTCGGCTTCCTTATGAGATAGAAACCTTTAAAATATGAGTGCCCTTGATCTTCACCTTTCATGGTCACTCAAGGTCAAATTTGATGGTGCCATTGGACTCCCCATGTATGATTTCCTATTAGTGTTTAATACTAACACATGGCTTAACTTTGCTGCTTTATGAGATATGAGATTTCAAAATATGAGAGCTTAAATTTGACCTTTCAAGGTCACTAAACCTCAAATCTAATGGTGCAGTAGGGCTCCCTATATATGACTTCCTATTAGTGTCTAATAGTAACCACATGCCTCTCTCTGTTTGTCCATTATAGGCACTTGACATTTTCCCCCATCTCTTATCATTGGGCTAAAATTCGGACCTTAAGTCCAAAGTTCACAATATTAGGTGTTATTGTAGCATCGGTAACATATCCAAACCTGATGCCATTGTATTGTGTTTGATCTGTTTCAGCCTGGTAACATGTAAAGTGCTCAACTCGATCATTCTGCTCGGTATGGCTTGCCGATACATAGAACAGAGCAAACACAAGACCACCGCGGGCAAGTCCAAGACCTCCAGTCCAGCTGAGAATTCAATACAGCAAACACCGAACGAGGGAGGCTGGAAGTTTCACAGGCCTCACGGAACTGGGTCTGTGCCGGAAGTGATCCAGAAACAGCCAATGACAACGAAGGATGATCTCGCGTGCACACCGCTTACATCCAAACTGTCACTGAAGCTTTCGCGAAGCCAGAGCACTAGTAACATCGGTGCAAAGATGGTGGTGTCTGAACCGCCGAGTCCTAACCCGGCACTATCAGAAGGGTCTACATCGAGTGCATCTCTCTGTCAGTCTGGCTCGCTGACGCCACGGCCATTGTTTGCCAATAGCACAGTGAGTCTGCAGTCGGTAGGGCTGAACGAAGATTATGTGAGAGACCAGGAGGGCAACTTGAGCCCTTCCCCAAACACCTCCAAACCTCAGTCCAACCAGTCTGGGGAACTCCGGCAGAGAAAACCGGAGGAAAATAAAAGCCAGAAGCCTCCTCCACCACCGTTATCAGAAGTGGACCGATTCTCGATGGTCAGCAATCGGATTGTTTGACATCAGTGGCAGAAGAACGTTTCGCCAGGAGTCTGTTCTTTTGCTCTACAACAGTGTCGCATAGCATTAAGACCCTCAAAGGGAACTATTTTGTCATTCCACAGAAAACTTGCATTCACCTCTTCAAAGAATTTCACTATGTATATATACATGTAACTATACCTACATTGTGTATATGTGTACAGGTAATGTGTATATTTTGAAAACCACTTCCTAGTCTACCAGAGTAGCACACACAAAGCTCTACTGGTCCAAGAATTGTGATAATGCAAGCATGTACTGCTGTATATTTTTTGTCG
>JAAUYG010142761.1_pt1 | contig 13105 bp, 8 predicted proteins | sample 7278091 | NCBI WGS metagenome assembly JAAUYG01 (sample SAMN14350201, study PRJNA611818) | marine sediment metagenome | isolation source: surface marine sediment (0.6m) | place: French Polynesia: Moorea | collected 2018-08
ACATGTTGTATCTCGGAAACGGCTAATCGTAGAGCGAAACGGACCAAAATTTGGGCCCCAGGGGTAAATATTTAGTGTATATAGAGTACTTTTGGCTCTTTAAGTCTTCAAGTTCAGTTTGGGGTCATTCGGTGTATTTCCGATTATTGACAACCTTGCATCTCAGAAACGGCTAGTTGTAGAGCACAATTTGGGCCTCAGGGGTAAGTATTTTTTGTATATGGGGTACTTTTGACCGTTAAGTGTTCAATTTCAGTTTGGGGTTATTCGGTGCATTTCCGATTTTTGACGACCTTTTACATGTATCTGCTGAAATTTTCAGGGATATTTGTACCGCTACTACGGTACTAAGTTGATACCATACCAATATGCTTGTATCTAGCAAATGACCAAGCAGATCATCAAGGCCCCTGGCCCTCTTGTTTTCTGATGTCAATTATCTCCAACGTGTTTCCACTTTGAAAGAATAATCGTTGTGGGGCGGCTCATTATCGTAATCTGTTACAATAGTTTTGGCAAGTATAAAAGTATAAGTCTATGTGTAGTCTTCATCTTTACTAGATGGTTTATACTAAAACCATGTACTCTAGTGTTGTGACTAGTCTAAAGTATGTAAAAAGTCATCACTTTATTTTTGTCTTCCACAAGTGTAACATTGTATATTGCATTTTTTATCAGTCAGAAGCAATAGTGATATCTTAGCACGGTCACAGTATCATTCGGATATAGAATAATGCATACAGCAATGTAGTCATAAAAATTTGACCAAAATGTTTGTATATATGTAATTCATACAAGTAGCCAAATTGAAACCATCAATAGCATAAATTAATAATGAGTAAACACCCATGTTTTGACATAAACCCACCAGTGATCCTACAATAAACTTATCCAATGCATTCGTTCAACTCTTCATGTGACAGTTCAATGCATATGAATAAATACACTGTACGCTTAATAAGAATCTGCAGGATTTAAAGTATTAAGCACTCTTTTCTTGGTGTTTATTTCATGTCTTCAACACAAAATTATGGCACATAAATATATGATGAACTCCAGCCTGGCAGCTGTGGCTCCATCTGCGGTCAATACGAGGAATCAATCACAGGTTGATTTCTTTTCCTGCCACCAGGCGGCACTTCATCTTCCAGACATCCTGCAATAGTTTTAAATTATGATTAAGTTAGCAACTTTGATCACATATCCTTTCTAAAAACTTGTCTGCATGTATGTACCGATACTTTTCACTATATTCAACAAAATAGGCATGCAAGGCAAGCATAATTGGTTTTACATATTTTTTTACACCAAAACGAATTGCAACATGACTTTCTTTGATGAAATATCTTTTATTCACAGTAAAATGTCAATGCATTCATCCTTGTATTATCAAAGGTGTCGCCACTAAACATATCAAAACCAAAAGCTTCTATGGGTATATGACTGGCTGGGAGCAGGGTGGTCTGAGGCCTTAAAACCACTCAAGATTGAGGCCAAATGGTCTTAATATGCTGGAGGTACATGTAGTGCTTCTTCTCAAATAATATACCACCAGTGTGTAACCGTCGTCCAATAAGCCACCTTAATTCTGCACTCTGGAGTGGTCTTACTTTTGGGGTGTTCTTAAACCAGCAAAAAAGAAAGCAGCCAAAAGCTTTAATCCCCCACCTTCAGTTTCAGGTCCACGTTCTGTAAATCCATGCTCATCCTGCGGGCTGCCAGCTCACGGATCTCATCCTCTATCAGTTGCTGACTGCTGCCACCGACATCGATGTAGTTGCAATCGCTGGCTGCATAGTGGCAAGAGATTGCCTGGGGGAGAGAAGTGATATGCCTACCCTACCAGTACATACATGTAGAAACACTAGCCGCATAGTGACATGATATTGCCTTGGAGAGACAACTTATACACCTAGGTACACGGATATATTGAATTATAAAAGCTCTCAGCATGGTAGCTTTAAGGGTCACACTGTCACTGTATTACTGTTGTTATATTCTGCTTACTAATACTTACAATCATTTTTATGTATGTTACTAAGTACTTGCTTAAGTGTTTGTCCTCTATTTATAAACTCTTTAGAATTACGTAAACTAAAATATATATTTACTTATCTGTCTGTAGTATAAACTGCGTATTAACGCAATTTATACCACAGAACACATATATGTACCATACATAATATTGTATTTTGTAGAAATTGTACAGAAGGAACCATGATAACTAATTCTGTTATGTATTTTGACTTACTACAGTGATGCCTGCACCTTTAAGTTAAGGTGGGGACGGTTTATTAACCAAATATATGGTCTTAAGTTGAAGGTGGTCCTAAAATGAAGCGATATTTGTATGGAAAATATAACGGGAGTCCTACAAAAGGGCAGTCTTAAACAGATGGCCGGGGTGTCTTCAAGGGCTGGGGTCTTGGATGGGCTCTGCTGACCTTTGAAAGTTATAATATGGATTTGCATGTTCTGTTCTTGTTCTAAAGACAGTTATATATTTTTCTGTCTTTTTGTTGATTTGTTGTTTTTCTTAAACGTTGAGTACAGTTACGCTAAGATTAGCTAACTTTTACTTTACCTTGCGGAATCCCTGCGAAGTGTTGGCCCCGGAGCCATGCAGCAGAATTGGGTGGAAGAACACTGTGTCTCCCTCCTCCATCTCTACCCAGATACGCTTGTTCTCTGGATTCCAACCCTTCACGCCGTGGTACATCTTGTTAACGCCTCCCTGGGCATACCAGAAAAATTGAATTAGTCCTAGCAGCCTACAGCGTACCGCTAGGCCTTATTGTTGACCTAGAGCTACACATATATAGTGTAACCAATGTTGCAAATGTCGGGGCAACAAGAAAATGTGTCCAAAAACATCTGCCTTGCCCAGAGGAGTCAGTGGTTACTGGACAAGATTCTATGTATTCACATATATACCTTGTGAAAGGTCAAATCTGTACAGATTTGACCAAAAACTATTTGTCACCATTTTGTTAATATTGAAGTTGAAACGATTGCACTTCAAATTATCGCTGACTCGGGCATCAGCCGATCCAGCATTTTCCATCAGAAGCCACTGAAGGAAACACGCGGTTTCCGCTCCACTGGGCTGTGGTATATTAACGGTATCACAGGATACAGAACTTAGTTAAACCCTTATATTTGAGAGGGATTCGAACCCGTGCTTCTAAAAAGGGGCCTTAAGGGAAACGGTAACTGATACTGAAAAACAGCATATTATCCTACTACGTCACAGAGACGAGCTGGTCGGTGAGGTTGCTGTGGAGGTGTGTATACGTGTATGCTGGGTTATACAGATTCCTCAATGCTCCACTGGCGGACAGATATCCTGTGATACCGTGATATATCACAGCCCAGTAGAGCACTGGCGCTCAGAGCGTCTTTCCGCCAGTGGTCCATTGACGGAATATGTTGGATAGGGTGCGGGCATGGTGTAGCCGTGCCAAAGTCAGAGATGAATTCTGGAATCTTTCGAAGTCCGGGTAACAAGTGACAGTTCAAATCAATTGTCATATTTTGTCACCATACAAACATAAATATTTATGCACACACCTCCCACTCAGGGTACTCATGCTCCAGCAGCTCCCCTTTGTGCGTCCCAGGGACAACGACCAAGCAGCCGTTGCCACGGTGAACCTTCTCCATGGCAGTCCAGGCACACACGATACGGTTGGCTGGCCGGAACGGGAAGTAATGCAGGTCTTGGTGCATGGGATGACGGGAAGTCTTCGTGCCTGTACAAGAATTACAATTATTTGTTCTTTAACAAGGGATAATAACAATATGAGACTAGATATGGGATACGGATATCACCAGGCTTGCACAGACAAGAGAACCTGTCTTGAAAGTCCACCCCAATGATTATTTAAATGCGGCTTCTGAAGACAGGTGGTCTCTGGCACAGGTTTTAATTATACAGTGGTCCCTGTGATTTAAGGCTCCATCCATGGACTCCGAGGCACTTGCAAATTTTCAATATTGTTTGGATAATAACGGAATTATTTCCACACTACTGAATGACAGTATGATATCACATAATAAGGTTTCTATAGTACATTTACTAGACCTCTATATCGTCTAATTGTGTTCAGCGAAGATCAAAATGGATTTACTTTAAGATAAATTATTAAATACACAGCTGTATGTCAATCAGTCATCACAGGTAATATTGCGACGACTCCACTGACAGTGCTTGCAGAACAGAGAAGAGAGATTGGGAATTTTGGAGATGTAATGTGAAATTAAATGTGCATGCATTTACCGTAATATAAGAATTAAAGCTGGTTTGAAATGGCAAGTTTTTTTCTAACAAGATGCAATGACAGTAGAAAAGGTCTCCACTTGCCCATTGGCAGCTGGAAATGGGGACTGGCTAAAGTCTTTATTTTGTTATGGCGTAAACGTAGATGGTGAGGCAGTTTATGAAATGTATGAGGGTATGTCCCCCACTGAACATGTCAAGCCTCAGCTAGTATGGGTCTACCTGGATCAGGTGGCTTGTTGATCAGCATGGTGTGCATGGCCATGACATTGTCCCCTGTAAAGCACCGTACATACTTCAGCACCTGGTAACAGGCAAAACACACAAACATATGACGATGAAGCATATATACAGTGTAGCTACACGTACACTGCTCTATTACAAATTATCGACTGCTTTATACAGGTGTGTTAACTACGATGGGGTAGCATACTGCATAAGGTAACTTTATATAATTCAAATGACCTTTCGTCAATACAAACATGATATGACAACGTCAGACTAGAAGATGCCATGTCCTGCCTGGAATGTATGTTATCATGATATATACAAGGATGTATAGCTGGTGTGCGGAGAACAGGTACATTTTACTTTTTTTCCTGTAAAAGGTGGAACCAGATTTGTAAATAGCAACTGAAAAAAAAAGATCCATAACCTGAGGCAAGAGGGTCTCAATTGAAAGTGATTATTTAAGACTAAATCGGAAAGTGATTATCTGAAACAACCGTAAGTCCAAGTACGATTATTTGAGACACATGAAAGTCTGAAACTTACTATTTGAGACAACTGAAAGCCTCAGCGGCCATAGCATACTCAGATTTATAGGACCTAGATACCGTGGAGGTAGGAAATATGCATGTTGTGTAAAGCAATTACACTTAGCTCATTTGAGAAAAAAGTTATATGCTGTAAGTACTGCATATCATGATTATTGCATGCATGTTATAATGTTCTTGTGCATGGTTATTATTGCCTCAATACATCAAAACTGACTACCTTAATTATGTTAAGACTAGAAATGGCAATTTTAAAAAATACTTTTGGGCACTGTTGTAATTTATGTACATTTACAGCATATTTGTCTACATGAAGAAAGGATTTTGTTTTACAAACTCTTTCAATTTACCGTAAGGATACGTTTATAACTTCATTCTCCTGCAATTACAGCAGGGGTCGGTTCTAGAACAGTTTCTAATAAGATGCCCAGGCGATCTTCTGCCTTGTCATGTGCCAGAAAGGAACAAGTTAAGTTTATGCCCAACAGCCATGTGGTTGCCCTATGTAGCTGAGGTGACTAATCCTAATTCTGAAATGTGAAGGCTGGTTAGACAAGAAATGAAGAAAATGCACCCTATATAACGGCGCTTGAGGCACAAGGGTACCCCCATATAATTTGTTGTACTAGTGTTCCTGAATCAACCTACAATCAGTTTCGCTCTACGACCAGCCGGTTTCAAGTTACATGTCATTCTGAGAGGTAACCGTCTGACAGAAGTGCATCGAATAACCCCAAAATGACATTGAAGCCTACAAGGGAACGTCACCATACATGTGTTACTAGAATCCCAAATTTCAATCTGTTTTACTCTACGGTCAGCCCTTTTTAAGTTACAAGACATATTAGACAAGTTCACCGAATAACCCCATGACCTTGATACTGCAAAGTCAAAGGTACAGGGTATGTGTCACTAATATCGCTGAATCCCAAACTTTCACTCTACGACCACTCGTTGTGGGGTTACAGACCGTTTTGAGACAAGTGCGCCGAAGAACCGTAAAATGGTGTTAAAAAGTACAAGGTCAAGTACAAAATATGTGTTATTAGTATCCTAGGTCCCAAACTCCACTCTGTTTCGCTCTACGATGAGCGGTTTCGAGATACAAGGTTGCTATTAATTGGAAAAATCAGAAGTGCACTGAATGACGTCGGAATAACATTGAAGAGTTAACACACAAAAGTACCCTGTATACACTAACTACGTACTCCCTCCCCTCCCCCGGCCCAAACTTTGGTCCATTTTGCTCTACGACCAGTTGTTTTCAAGATGCAAGGTTGCAGAGAATCTGAAAAATCGGATATACACACAATAACGTCAGACTGACCTTGAGGTCATACGGACCTTACATACACTAAGTATTACCCCCTAAGGCCCAAATTTTGGTCTGTTTCGCTCTACGATCAGCCGTTTTCAAAACATTTTACATTGTATAATTCCACATTGACTACCATGTTAAAATTGTAAAAATGACAAAACAGTTGTCAAAAAGTCAAAGTTTCAAGTTTCACAATTCTTTTAACGCCTTTGGTGAGACCCCCCTCCTTCCAAGGGGTATACATGAATATTGGGGAGTAATTTGGTGTGTACCCCCAAGGGATATACATGAATATTAGGGAGTAAATTGGTGTGTACTTTCAAGGAGATTTCGTTTGAGTATTTTCTCCCATAGAGTCCCATGTTAGCAAATAGAATCCTAGAATATAAAAAACAAAGTAAAATCTGGCAATATTTTCCTTGTCGATTTCTGAGAAAACAGGGTTTATGGATGACGGATGGCTGAACGCCTGCATGACGACAGTATCTCTGTTGTGCAGTAGCACAACGCAGAGATAAAAAGACCTTAAGTTAAGAAAACTAAAATGTCATTGTTAGCATTGTTGAACACAATGCAACCCAGGAATAAGGACACCAAGGTAATGTGAAAACCTGTCCTGAATTTTGAGACGGTCTTAATTCTCAAGTTTTTGTTTTATTTTTTTAAGTTAACTATGGAAAATCAATAGTTGTCAAAACGATTAGTGAAGTAATAGTAATTTTTTTTCAGACTAAAATGTTTTTGAAACTGGCCCGCCCCTCAAGACAATCATATGTGTTTTCCATCCCTGACATCGTAAACTATGATGTTTCAACCCGTTGAAGACTGGCACAAAACAAACTGGAAGGTAAAATGACATTGTTAGCACATTCTATGAATACAATGGAAACAAGGAGTAAGAGACATCAAGGGAATGCGAAAATCTGTCCTGAATTTTGAACGATCTTAATTCTTAAGTTAATATTCATATACTGAGCATACTGAATAGGCCAGGGACTGAGTTGGCTGTCTTTAACTTCCAGGCTGCCCCTGTTTCTCAGGTGGTCTTGGAAACGGGTTTCAATGTATGCGGAAATCTCCTACGTGACATGTATCACCATATATACCAGAAGGCGATATATTTATGCAAAGTATGCCATATGTTATCCGTGCCTGATTGTGGCACGGCCCTTAAAACATGACCCTGGTCACGTCAGCCAAACTAGTTCCATCCTAGTTCTTTACACAGTTAAACATATATGTGGCCTCACAAAGTGACAAGTACCAATAATAGCAGCCTAGTTGGACTTTCACATATTTCAGGCAGCTCTTATCAAGATAACTAGAACAGGTCATGAAAGGTTGGCCAGAACGCGCGTATTAGTTGCATCGACTATACGACTATACCAAAACAATTGTAGTGTTCCAGTTTCTTACAGCACGTATCCCCATACACATGATCGACCTGCACAGCATTCCTTAACTAGATCAAAGTAGTTCTGAGCCCAATAAAACATATAGAAGCTTTGTATCCCGCACAGCCTTCAATGAAGGCAACACTTGTTGCTTACTGAACAGGTTGAAAGCTCATTTTTATACAATAAAAATAAAAAATAATACAAAAAATAAAAAAATAATAAAACAAATTGAACGTCATAAAATGGTTGAACCTTACACTTTGATTTCTATCAATGGGTCGTATAATCATACTTTCATGCTATATTCTCAATAACATTTGCATTTTATTTTAAACACGCTCACGCAAGGGGGTTAATAAGTTTGCTCTTAGTCTTGTACCTTCTCTAGATAGATCACAATCACTTTGCAATTTGCATGCATGTTCGGGAATTAGTTTTGCGGCTGAAAGTTTGCCGCCAAAACGGCCAAAATAAATCCCTTGGCAAAATCCATAATTTGAAGTACTCACAAGGAAATACAGTAACAAAAAGAAATGAGAAAGGAAACGTATAATAAACTTGATCATATGTCCATGTGTTGGCTCAGAAAATCTGTTATTCATACATCTGCAACAACTTTGCCATACCTCCGGTAAGCTGAGATAATCAGACAGAACCTCATCATCCTGCCAATCCTGAATCTTAGTGATGGCCTTCTGGTCATGGACAAACTCTGTCTTGGCTATAGCAACATCCCGCATTACAATCATTCCCCGGGTGTTCACTTTCCCCTCGCAAATCGCTTTGAAACGGTCCCTGAAACAATGTGAAACGGGCATAACATGGTAACTGAAAAATGTCATTAAGCCAACTAATGCATGTTTTGTACCACTGACTACAAAAATGTTGGCTACTCATTCTCAAGGTCGTAAATACAGTAAAGTCCAGAAGATGACAAATTAATTCGTCATTTTTTTGTACTTTCTGCGTGAATCTTTGGAAAAGCAATCAGGTTATTAATACCAGTGTTTTATTATTAAGAAGTCAGTTTTCTATGATAAAAAAGTGTATGCCAAAATCATGAAACTGAACAATCAGGAACATGTAATTACTACATACAAAAAAAAATAGTTTACCGTTTTTATGTAATGACATCATTGTATCTAAATTCATTGTACACTCATATCAAAATTAAATATACTGGAGTATAATAAAAAAACGCGCTCTATGACATACATGTACATGTACTCATGTACTTACCGGTATATAGCCAGCTTGTCTCTCGGAACACAGTTTTTGACAACCATGAACCCATTTTCCTCATAGGATCGTCTCTGTTCAGGTGTCAACACATTGTTATTGAGAGTGTAGTCATAGCTAGACGTTGCTAGACCCACACCACCACTGGTCTGCTCAGTAAAGGAAAACTAACCCCTAGTTTGAAATAAACTAGACTAAAGGTAGCAGAAGTGGTCAGTATCATGAGCATAACACCATGTATAATTTACCAGTAATAAATATTAATGTAAATATTAGTAAGTAAAAGGATACTGGTGCAGGCTGAATTTCTGCCGGTCTGCTGGCCGTGCTTAAGTGACCCGAAATCTGTTTCACCCTTTCCGCCATACTGTCGTGGTCTGTTACCAATTACGAAATAAGACAGAGAACAACGTTATCGGTGATTGATCATGCCATCAACCCCCTTGATCAAAGAGTGTGATGTTTGTTTACCTTTCCACTATACAATGCGCATCGGTTTTAGATCAATAACCATTTCGTACCGATGACAAATCGTACCATGTATGAATTATTACATGTATGAACCGTGCGAATGAATTGGTGCCCTATCGAACGCTTTGCGCCAAACCTTGAATAAAATTTAATAATTCTGTTGTTTTTAACATGCTTGCCTACATGATCAGGCTCAGTAAGGACAAAACGTCCCCTTGGCTAAAACAACAAAATGCGCAGGGCTTTGGCTGGTAACAAAAATATGCCCCCATTCAGGTATTTATAATATATACTAAGGTGTAAAAGGGGCCTCCTCCTGCAATCTCCCCCACCTAATTGTGGATGCAGGGATCGCTATATTTCCGGTGCAAAAAAGATCATCATATTCTCAAAAAAAAAAAAAATACACATTTTGGTGTAATGCCTGAATAGTGTTTGTACATAGTATTATTGTTTTTAAAAGTTTTAAATAGGTAGGTGCTATGGAACATTCATTATGCAACAAAATGTGTTGTCGTTTATTTTGAATTTAAAATTAAATCACAAAAGGAAAAAATTTGAAAAAGTAATTTATTATACTGTATAGCAAAGTGATCTTTTGAACCACATGTATTTTAGGTGCATTACAAAACGGCATGACTCATGTGTTGCCATCAGGCATTGGATGGGATTCAGTTGTACCCTCTGTATATTGCATTATTAATAAACGGTATTTGATGGGCTGGCGTGGCGTATTAGTAACACACGGGGCTTGAAATTGATATGGACGCAGCCGGTACTAGTGCTATACGGGTTTGAATCCATACTGTGTTGGTCACTTGTCAGTCGCTTTCTCTTCATGTTATAGCAGGTGCCATAGGAAACACTAACAGATTCATTGGGGTATATATCCCCATTCTAGTTTAAAGTACATGCTTTATATCTAAAAATATCTTTACAAATAAAGGTTCATGAAAATGATATTTGCGTAAAGAATTTAAAATCTTTTCAGTACGAGACAATATAAACAGATTCCATAGTGCTATGTACACAAAGAAATCGGAACTAGGTTGTTCTAAATCAGTTCTTGATAAATTGAATTATTAGTTCAAACAGATTCCATAGTCCTGTGTACACAAATGATCAAAACTAGGTTGCTCTGTATCAGTTCTTGATAGATTGAATTATTAGACAAAATATTTTATATTTACATTAGCTGGGCATCGATAGCCGTCCAATATTGGGCCTGAGTAAATTCATTCATCTGAAGACGGGCATTAATCCTTTCTCTGTGGCATATCCCTACATTATGATGGCATTATCTATTTGTCGACAGGCATATCAAACAAAACCAAACTTCTTTTGTGGGTGTAATTCAAGGTTATGAATCTAACAATCAAAAATGTAATAGAACGGCAGTTATTATATTTTGCATTTGGTTTACTGGTTGTAATGTAAGCAAATGTTTAAAACGGTTCAAATATAAGCATTCGCCGTTTTTGTTGCAATGTGTCGATCCTTTCACTACCAGAAGAGTGAGGAATTAAAGATAATTGCAAAAACAAAGATTTTTTCTCGGACGGGGTTTATAATTCCCAAGTTTAATAAAATTTCCAAAAGTGGTCATGGTCATGCATTTCTTTATAATATTTATTGCGGACAGTGATCAGATTCAAGTGTTGGTCGGACATAAGGTTGATATATCGTGACATTTCCTCCTGTACTCTTCAAATGTAAATATATATTGCTAATGCAAAGCATTCACACTATTAACCAAGTAGTTATGTCTTTTAGGGTGAGATGTGTGCCATACATTGTATATACATACCCTTGGGATATGTATCCTAAATTTGTGCATAGAATACACTATGCATGCATAACAGTTGCTATTATTAGTCTAGTACCTACTTTCATCAACAGATGTGAAAAACAGTAGTCGATTATTATTTAAGGATTAAGTTAAACTAAATAAAGGTTATATTGCGCATAGGTGGCGAATAAGAAGTCTTGCGTATATTGCACATATACTTATAAAACGCCTTACGTAAATTGATGTTTTGATGTCGAAAACCTTTATTATGAGGGCCTATAATTATGATACATTAAACAGAGCCAAGTAGTAGATAATCGAAGCATGTATTAGACAAGTCACATTCAGTTACACATGTTTATTATTTTGTATATTTAGATTTGGACAATTGCTATAGCACATTACGTCAGCATATCTTTCCCATAAGAGTCTGGGTATACACGAGTCACGTAACAAAGCTATGCATAGTTTGCTCAATTTTATTTTAATAGTCAAAAGAGTACGCAGAGTCTATGCAGCAATGGAACAAACATAATACTACAATAATCAAATTAAAAATAGCATACATCCTTAAATGCATACCATAGAAATTCTGTATCGATAATGTCAATTTAGACACATGTATGAGTTTGAAACAAGTTAAGACTGAATGATTTTATAGACCCATGCATGTAGACCCTTGCACTGTCATGGATTTGACTATATGTTTACTAACCTTTTGAAAAACTGTAGCAGCTTTACCAGATTAGTTGCACGTGCCTTTACGATAAGAATACCCTATAACTCAGTAGATAGCTCCTATGACTGAAAACTGCATTTCGGCGAACCTCCGACGTTGCAACTGGTTATAGCTAGTACGAACTGAAACACAAATGCCCCAAGCCTATAATCTGAAGAACATGAGAAAAATGTTTCTTCACTACAGAACATTAAAGCGGATTACCAATAATAATTAACCTAATATAACATTACATAAGAAAGCCAATAATAAAGGCACACTGACGTGCCAATTAGCCTGTGTTTAAGGGTTATCGCACGAGTTCAATTATTTATTTGTGTATACACGAGCAGATGCACATTCCAAACTCACGAGTTTGTCCGGCTGCAGCTGTTTGTGCATACACAAATAAATCATTGAACAAGTGCGATAACACCATTATCAGATATAGTGGAACCTGGGAATTAGGGACACCAAAGGGACTGTGAAAAACTGTCCTGAATTCTGAGGTGGTCTTATTTCTCAGGTTTATTTCTTTATACTGAATGGGCCTAGAGACTGAAGTGGCTGTCCTTAATTCCCATGTTGATTTCTCAGCAGGTCTTAAAGACAGGTTTCACTGTATCTGCTACTTCGTTTTAAACACATGTTGAGTGATATTACGTAGTAATTTCTGACAGGAAAAGACTATTTTCAAACGGGCTTTTGCATGGAATATTTTCCCCCTTTTCATGCCCGCAGGGCATATACATAGCGACTGCCCAGATCTTGGAAACGCAGACGAAATAAACCAAAGAATCACGTAAACATAGAGCACATGTGCCTCTGCTATTGGCTGAAAGGCCGGGTTGGGGCCACAGTACAATATAGCAAACTGTAGTGTCTTCTGGCCTTAATAATTGGTGTAGAGTGCCAATGAAACGTGGAAGGTTACCCCTGCAGGTAGTTTATAACCGACTAGGGCCGTGCTTTCTGTAAGTGTTCACCATCCTCTGAGAGTCAACGGGTGAGTGAGTGATATCCAAGTTTAACGGCACATCAACACCAAAAGGGTCATACAGTGCCAAAACAGGTGTAAACTGCACTATGAATCTAAGCAGGGTCTACTAGAAAAGAAT